>Ga0209012_1000095_pt1 | contig 142835 bp, 139 predicted proteins | sample RS3BMetagenome_FD_184735 | JGI IMG/M metagenome (GOLD analysis project Ga0209012, IMG submission 184735) | Ferric oxide microbial mat and aquatic microbial communities from Rainbow Spring, Yellowstone National Park, USA - RS3B (SPAdes) (version 3) ... | reverse complement strand
GCCGACAGGCCGGGCCGTTCACCAGGGGGGTCGACGACTGACGTGGGACCGACGACCGTCGGGAGCGCATCGGACGGGGTGGCGAGTGCCATGGGGCCAGCCTCGCCGGTGGGTGTGACGGTGGGGAGGGGGAGGTGTCGTTGTGGGGCCGTATCCTGGTGCGATGACCGAGCCGCGGCCGAGGACCTTCCACATCCGCACCTTCGGGTGTCAGATGAACGAGCACGACTCCGAGCGTCTGGCCGGTGCCTTGGTGGCCGACGGTCTCGTGGCGACCCCCGACATGGAATCGGCGGACGTCGTCGTGTTCAACACCTGCTGCATCCGGGAGAACGCCGACAACAAGTTCTACGGCCACCTGGGCAACCTGAAGGCGCTCCGGGAGTCGCGTCCGGACATGCAGATCGCCGTGGGCGGCTGCCTGGCCCAGATGGACAAGGAGAAGATCCAGGAACGGGCCGGCCACGTGGACGTGGTCTTCGGGACCCACAACCTCACTTCGGCGCCGGAGCTGCTACGGCGCTCGTCGACCGAAGGCCCGCTCATGGAGATCCTGGACGAGCCGGTCCCGGTCGCGGGTGACCAGCAGGCGGCGGCGCTGGCGGCGGTCCGGGACCTCCCGTATGCGGCGTGGGTGACCATCCAGATGGGGTGCGACAACAGCTGCGCCTACTGCATCGTTCCGGCCGTGCGCGGGCCCGAGGTGTCCCGCTCCACGGAGGACCTGGTCGCCGAGGTGCGCGATCTGGCCGGCCGGGGCGTGACCGAGGTCACCCTCCTGGGCCAGAACGTGAACTCGTACGGCCGGGACATCACCGGGCGCAGCCCGCTCTTCGGCGATCTCCTCCGCGCCACGGGTGCAGTGGAGGGGATCCGACGGGTGCGGTTCACCAGCCCCCACCCGAAGGACCTCCGACCCGAGGTGATCAGCGCCATGGCCGAGACGCCCGAAGTCTGCAACCACCTCCACCTGCCCCTCCAGTCCGGGAGCGACACGGTGCTGGTGGCCATGCGGCGCGGCTACACCGCCGAGCGCTACCTCGACCGCCTGGCGGCGGCCCGGGCGGGCATCGACGACCTGGCCGTCACCACCGACCTCATCGTCGGGTTCCCGGGCGAGACCGAGGACGACTTCGAGCGCACCCTCGAGGTGGCCGCCGAGGCGCAGTTCGACAGTGCGTACACCTTCGTGTTCTCGCCGCGGCCGGGAACCCGGGCCGCCGGCATGACCGACCGGTTCCTGCCGGTCGAGGTCACCGCCGAGCGGATGGGGCGACTCCGGAGCGTCGTCGAGCGCTCCGCCCAGATGAAGCACGTCAGCCGGGTCGGGCGGGTCGAGGAGGTCGTCGTCGAGGGCGCGTCCAAGCGGGACCCGTCGGTGACCACGGGGCGGACGGGACAGAACAAGCTGGTCCATTTCGCCGCCGTGGGCCGGCCGATCGCCAGCGGCTCCTATGCGACGGTACGGGTGACCGACGCCGCCCGCCACCACCTGACCGGGGACCTGGTCGAGGTCACGGCGCGCCCCTCCCACCGGGTCCTCATCCCTGTGTCCGCCGGCTGACGTGGACGTCGCCCTGGTCGGGCCCACCGCCTCCGGGAAGTCGCGTGTCGCCCTGGAGGTCGCCCGGGCCGTTCGGGTGTCGGGTGCCGGGCCCGACGTCGAGCTGGTGTCGGTCGACTCCATGGCCGTCTACCGGGGCATGGACCTCGGCACCACCAAGCCGACCCTCGAGGAGCGGGCCGAGGTCCCGTACCACCTGGTCGACCTGGTCGACCCGGACGAGGAGTTCACCGTCACCCGGTTCCAGGCGGCGGCCGGCGACGCCCTGGCCGGGATCGCCGGGCGCGGCCACCGGGCCGTGCTCGTCGGGGGCACCGGTCTCTACCTCCGCTCGGTGATCGACGACCTGGAGTTCCCCGGGCGCTACGACACGGTGGCCGACGGCATCCGGGCCGAGCTGGATGCCGCAGGCGCCGCGGGGAGCCCCGCTCGCCGTTCGGCCACCGTGGGCCTGCACGACCGTCTGGCCGTGCTCGACCCGACGGCAGCCTCGCGCATCGGGCCGGGCAACGAGCGTCGGCTGGTGCGCGGGCTCGAGGTGACGCTCGGCTCGGGCCGGCCGTTCTCGAGCTTCGGCCCGGGGCTCGAGCGCTATCCCCCGACGGCGGTGTCGCTGGTCGGACTGCGCCCGGACATGGAGGCCGTCGACCGCCGGATCGGGGAACGCATCGGCGCCATGCTCGACGCGGGACTGCTCGACGAGGTCCGGGCGCTGGCCGCACGCCCGGCGGGACTGTCGCGCACGGCCAGGCAGGCGCTCGGCTACCGGGAGCTGCTCACCCACGTGGAGGACGGGGTGCCACTGGACGAGGCCGTCGCCGACGCGGTGCGGCGGACGCGCCAGTTCGCCCGTCGCCAGCGGGCGTGGTTCCGACGTGATCCGCGCATCCGGTGGATCGGCGACGACGAGGATGCGGTATCGGTGGTCCTGGAACACCTGGACCAACGGGAACACCAGGGCGGTCCGGACGGTCCGGGCGGTCGGGCGTCGGGCCCGGACCGGTGAGAGACTGTGCCGTGACACCATGACCACCTCATCAACCCAGTCGCAGATGCTCCGGTTCACCAAGCACCACGGCGCCGGGAACGACTTCCTCGTCCTGATCGATCGGCAGTCGTCCGGGCCGCTCCCGGGCGATCTGGTGCGAGCACTGTGTGACCGCAGGTTCGGCGTGGGCGCGGACGGGGTCATCCAGATCGTCGACGCGGCCGGTACCGCCGACGTGGGCATGGTCCTCCAGAACGCCGACGGCGGCGAAGCCGAGATGAGTGGCAACGGCATGCGCTGTCTGGCCCAGGCGGCGGTGTCCAGCTCCCTCGTGGCGCCCCCGTCGTTCACCGTCGCCACGGCGGCCGGCGTGAAGACGGTCGAGTACCTGGAGGGCCCGCACGTCCACGTGGCGGAGGCGTCCGTGGACCTGGGGAAGGTCCTCCTCGGGCCGGACCAGCCCCAGAAGTTCGTCGACCGCAAGGTGCGCACCGTCGACATGGGCAATCCCCACGTGGTCATGTTCGGTCCCTCGCTCGACGACGTCGACGTGGCCGGTATCGGAGCCCACCTGCAGTCGGTGCACGAGGGCGGCATCAACGTCGAATTCATCGCCTCGGGCGACGGGCCCGACACCCTGGTTCTCCGCGTGTACGAACGCGGCGTGGGCGAGACGCAGGCCTGTGGCACCGGCAGCGCGGCGGCCGCTGCAGCGGCACGGAGCTGGGGGCTGGTAGGGGACCGGGTGACGGTGCACAACCCCGGCGGCACGCTGCAGGTGACCCTGGACGGCGACGACGCACGGCTGCGGGGCCCGGTCCACCGGGTGGCATCGATCACGGTCGACCCGGCGGCGGTGCTGGACGGCGCCCGGCCCGCACCCGGGGGCGGCAGGATGATCCATGGTCGCTCGTGAGCCCCGTCCGCCGTTGAGCCGGTCCCGCCGATGAGTCCGAACGACTCCGCCTTCACCGACACACTCATCTCCCGCGAGGTACGGGAACGCATCGTGATCGTGGGGGTGACCTTCCCGAACGGGACCCAGGCCGCCACTGAGGCCGGCCTCGACGAGCTCGCCCTCCTGGTGGACACGGCGGGCGCGGACGTGGCCGGGCGGATCGTCCAGCGCCGCCAGACCCCCGACCCGGCGACCTACCTGGGGAAGGGCAAGGCCGAGGAGCTGCTGGCGATGTGCCTGGCGGTCGACGCCGACACCGTCGTGTTCGATGACGACCTGTCCCCGGCCCAGCAGCGGAACCTGGAGAAGATCCTCGGGCGCACGGCCATCGACCGCACGGCCGTGATCCTCGACATCTTCGCCCAGAACGCCCGCACGCCCGAGGGGCGCGCGCAGGTGGAGCTGGCCCTGCTGCGGTACCGGCTGCCCCGGCTGCGGGGTCGCGGCCACTCGCTCAGCCAGCAGGCCGGTGGCATCGGCACCCGGGGCCCGGGCGAGACCCAGCTCGAGGTTGACCGCCGCCGCCTGGTCCAGCGGATGACCCGCCTGGAGGGAGACCTCCGCCAGCTCGACCGCACACGGCGGGTCCAGCGCCGCGGCCGCCAGCGGGGCCGTCAGCGCACCGTGTCGCTTGTGGGGTACACCAACGCCGGCAAGTCGACCCTCCTCAACCGGCTGTGCGCATCCGACGTCCTGGTCGAGAACCGGCTCTTCTCCACGCTGGACCCGCGCACCCGCCGGTTCGACCTGCCCGGCGGCGAACTCGTCCTGCTGACCGACACCGTCGGGTTCGTGCGCAAGCTCCCGCACCAGGTGGTCGAGGCGTTCCGGTCGACGCTCGAGGTCGTCCTCGAGTCGGACCTGATCGTGCACGTGGTGGACGGGTCGGCTCCCGACCTGCAGGGCCAGATCGACGCCGTCCACGCCGTCCTGACCGAGATCGGGGCCGACGGCATGCCCGAGCTGCTGGTCGTGAACAAGGCCGATGCGCTGGGCGCAGGGGATGACGAGACCGGCGAGGAGGCACGGCGGCTGCTGGCGGCGCACCCCGGTTCGGCGCTCGTTTCGGCGCGGACGGGTGCCGGCATCGACGAGCTGCTCGTCACCATCGGTGACCGGCTGCGGGTCGGCGACCGGGTCGTCGAGCTCGAGATCCCCTGGTCCCGGGGGGACGTGCTGGCCGCGGTGCACCGGGAAGGCGAGATCGTGGGCGAGGAAGCGGGCGAGGAGGCAACCCGCATCCACGTGGTGCTGGACGAGGCCGGCAAGGCCCGATTCGCGGCGTTCCTGGCGTCGTGAGCACCGTGTCCGATCCGACGGGGATCCCGACGGGGTTCGCCCCGCCCCCGTACCCGTACGAGCGCCTGAACGGGGCGAAGGCCCGGGCCACCGAGGGGTTCTCCGACCGGGGCGGCCTGGTCGACTGCTCCATCGGCACCCCTTGCGACGCACCCCCGGACGCCGTGTTGGCCGCCATGGCCTCGTCGGGCACCGAGCGCGGCTACCCGACGTCGCCCGGTTCGTCCGCCTACCGACGCGCCGCGGCCCACTGGATCGGCCGCCGGTTCGGCGTCTCCGTCGACCCCGACCGCCAGGTGGCGGCGTGCGTCGGCACGAAGGAGTTCGTGGCCACGACCGCCCAGTTCCTCCACCTGCGGGACCCGGGCAGGGACACGGTGCTGTACCCGTCGGTGTCCTATCCGACCTATGCCATGGGGGCCACCCTGGCCGGGGTGCGGGCCGTGTCGGTACCCGAACTCCCGGGCGGTGGACTCGACCTGGGAGCTGTGGACCCGTCCGACGCCGCCCGGACCCTGCTGCTGTGGGTCAACTCCCCCTCCAACCCGACCGGGCTGCTGTCCGACCTGGACGCCGCAGCAAGGTGGGGCCGGGCGCACGGGGTCCCCGTCTTCAGTGACGAGTGCTATGCCGAGTTCACGTGGGACGGGTCGCCACGCAGCATCCTGGAGTCCGGCACCGAGGGCGTCGTCGCCGTCCACTCGCTGTCCAAGCGCTCGAACCTGGCCGGCGTGCGGGCCGGTCTGTACGCAGGCGACGAGTCGCTGGTGACCTACCTCCTGGACGTCCGGCGCCACGCCGGGCTGATGGTGCCGGGCCCCGTCCAGGCCGGAGCAGTGGTGGCACTCGACGACGACGATCATGTGGTCGCCCAGCGGGCGCGCTACCTGGAGCGTCTGGCCTTCCTGTCCGGTGTGCTGTCCGACGCCGGGTACCCGGTCGACCCGCCGGCGGGCGGCTTCTACCTGTGGGTGCCCGTGCCGGAGTCCATCACGGACGGGTGGGCCCTGTGCGACCGGCTGGCGGACGATGCCGGCCTCCTGGTCAGCCCGGGTGAGCTGTACGGCGAACGGGGTCGTGGCCACGTGCGGGTGGCGGTCGTGCAGCCGATGGACCGCCTGGAGCTGGTGGCCGAGCGGCTGGCCGGCGCCGGCTGATCCACCTACGGAGCCCGGCGCACCTCGGCCGGACGGGAACCGACCGGGTTCCCACGCACGGGCCGACGGTGGCGCGGGAGGGGCGGACACGGGCACGGCAGGTGGCGCTGGAACCGGGCGGTAACGTCTCCCCCATGGCAGACCTCGAGGACCGGATCGAAGCACTGTGGAACCGGGCGGGCGAGCTCACCCCCTCCGACTCGGCGGCGCTCGATGTCGTGAACGAGGCGGTCGGACTCCTGGACTCGGGCGAGGCCCGGGTGGCCGAGGTCGACCCGTCCACGGACCAGGTCGTGGTGCACCAGTGGCTGAAGCACGCCATTCTGCTGTTGTTCCGCCTCCGCTCGATGGAGACGATCGAGCTCGGGCCGTTCGAGTTCGCCGACAAGCTGCCGCTCAAGCACGACTTCGCGTCGGCCGGTGTGCGGGTCGTGCCGGGCGCGTCGGCCCGGTGGGGCTCCTACCTCGCCCCCGGGGTCATCTGCATGCCCAGCTATGTCAACATCGGTGCCCGCGTTGGCGCCGGCACCATGGTCGACACCTGGGCGACGGTGGGCTCGTGCGCCCAGATCGGCGAGCAGGTCCACCTGTCCGGCGGGGTGGGAATCGGCGGCGTGCTGGAGCCGGCCCAGGCGGCACCCGTCGTCATCGAGGACGAGGTGATGATCGGCAGCCGGGCCATGATCACCCAGGGTGCCCGCGTGGGGCGCGGCTCGGTGGTCGGCGAGGGGACGATCCTCAACCCAACCATTCCCGTCATCGACGCCGAGACGGGCGAGGAGTTGAGCCGCGGCCACGTGCCCCCGTGGTCGGTGGCCGTCCAGGCCAGTCGACGCCGGGACTTCCCGGGGGGCGAGTTCTTCCTGCCCTGCGTCCTGGTGTTGAAGCGCCTCACCGAGGGGCAGCGGCACGACAAGGCACAGCTCAACGACATCCTTCGCACCCACGGGGTGTCGATGTGACGCGGAACCGACCGGCGTGACCGGCGACCGGGGGGGCGCAGGCACCGGTGGGACGGGCGTGCCCGTCGATGCCGCTGACGTGATCCCGGACGGGTTGCTCGGACTGGCCACCGCACTGGTGGGGATCCCGTCGGTCAGCCACCACGAAGGACCGATGGCCGATGCGGTCGAGGCCGCACTCGGGCTCTGCCCGTGGCTGACGGTCGAGCGGGTGGAAGACAACGTGGTGGCCCGGACCGACCTGGGCCGGAACCGGCGGGTGCTCCTGGCCGGCCACCTCGACACGGTGCCGCCGGCCGAGGGCAACGACGAGCCCCGGGTGGACGGCGACACGCTGCACGGCCTCGGCGCCTCCGACATGAAGGGCGGTCTGGCCGTCTTCCTGCACCTGGCCGGGAGCCTCGACGCCCCGCCGGTGGACCTCACCTGGTGCTTCTATGCCGGGGAGGAAGTGGCCCGGGAGCACAACGGGCTCCTCCGCCTGTGGGCCGAGCGACCCGACCTGCTGGACGCCGACGTCGCCGTGCTGGGGGAGCCGACCGGCGGCGTCGTCGAGGCCGGCTGCCAGGGAACGATGCGCTTGGCGGTGACGTTGACCGGGCTGCGGGCCCACACCGCCCGGCCCCACACCGGCCGGAACGCCATCCACCGGCTCGCCGGGGTACTGACGGCGATCGACGGGTACGAGGTCCGCAGCCCGGTGATCGACGGCTGCCAGTATGCCGAGCAGCTCCAGGTGGTGTCCGTCGAGGGCGGGGTGGCCGCCAATGTGGTGCCGGACCGGGCCGTCGTCGTGCTGAACCACCGGTTCGCGCCCGACCGCACGCCGGCCCAGGCCGAGTCCGCTGTTCGGGAGCTCCTCGCCCCGTACCTCGAGCCGGGCGACCACTGGGAACTCCTCGAGGCCGCACCGGCCGCACCGCCCTCGCTCGGTGACCCGGTCCTCGCGGCTCTGGTGGCGGCCTCCGGTGCCCCGCCACGGGCGAAGGTCGGCTGGACCGACGTGGCGTTCTTTGCCGAGCGGGGAGTGCCCGCCGCCAACTTCGGTCCCGGCGACCCGCTGCTGGCCCACACCCCGGGGGAGCACGTCAGCGCGGGCGAACTGGCCCGAGTGGCGTCCGTCCTGGACGCGGTGCTGCGCGCCGGAGGGTAGTGGTGCGGTCGAGCCCGGCGGTCGGGACGATCGGGCGCGGCCTGTGGCTAAGGTCGCGGCATGACCCTCCTCACCCGCACACTTGGTAGGTCCGGACTGGCCGTGTCCTCGCAGGGTCTCGGCTGCATGGGCATGAGCGAGTTCTACGGCACGGGCGACGAGGCCGAGTCGGTCGCCACCATCCACCGGGCCCTCGACCTGGGTGTCACCTTCCTGGACACCGCGGACATGTATGGGCCCCACAGGAACGAGGAGCTGGTCGGGCGCGCGATCGCCGGCCGGCGCGACGACGTGGTCCTCGCCACCAAGTTCGGGATCGTGCGCGGCGCCGACCCCGCCGTCCGGTCGGTCCGGGGGGACGCCGCCTATGTCCATGCGGCCTGTGATGCATCGCTCCGCCGACTCGGGGTCGATCACATCGATCTGTACTACCAGCACCGCAGCGACCCCGGCGTCCCCATCGAGGAGACCGTGGGCGCCATGGCCGAACTGGTGGCGGCAGGCAAGGTCCGCCACCTGGGTCTGTCCGAGGCCGCACCGGACACGCTGCGGCGGGCCTGTGCCGTGCACCCCATCGCCGCGCTGCAGAGCGAGTGGTCGCTGTGGAGCCGAGACATCGAGGCCGACGTCGTGCCCACCGCCCGGGAGCTGGGGATCGGAATCGTCGCGTACAGCCCACTCGGCCGCGGCTTCCTCACCGGGCACATCACCTCGCCTGACGACTTCCCCGACGGCGACTTCCGGAAATTCATGCCCCGGTTCACCGGGGACAACTTCGCCCGGAACATCGCCCTGGTCGACCGGGTGCGTGAGCTGGCCGAGGCCAAGGGCTGCACGCCGGGCCAACTCGCCCTGGCTTGGGTCCTCAGCCGGGGCGACGACGTCGTGCCGATCCCGGGGACCAAGCGGCGGGCCTACCTCGAGGAGAACGTGGCGGCGGCCGAAGTCCAGCTGGACGACGCCGACCTGTCCGCCATCGACGACGTCTTCCCGCCCGATGTCACCGCCGGCAGCCGCTATCCGGACATGAGTGCCATAGGGGCCGCGACCCCGCTGGCCTGAACCGGAGCAAAGGGTCGGCCCATCAGAGCTTGCGCAGCACGGTGACGACCTTCCCGAACACCGTCACCTCCGCCGGGTCGAACACCATGGGATCGAGCCGGGGGTTGGCCGGGGTCAGTACGACCTTGCCGTCCTTGGTGGAGAACGTCTTCACCGTCGCCTCCTCGTCGGGGATGCCGGCCACCACGATGTCGCCCTGCTGGCCATCGGGTTGCTGGCGCACCACGACGAAGTCGCCCTCGACGATGCCGGCGTCGATCATCGAGTCGCCCTTCACCCGGAGCATGAACAGGGTGCCCGTGCCGGTGAAGTCCTCGGGCAGTGGGTACAGCTCCTCCACGTTCTCCTGGGCGAGCACACCGGTGCCGGCGGCGACCTCGCCCACCAGCGGCACGTGGCGTAGCGGCCGGGCGTCCATGATCACCTTGGACGACGGGTCGTAGCAGACCTCGATGGCACGGGGCTTGGTGGGGTCCCGCCGCAGGTAGCCCTCCCGTTGGAGCACGGCGAGGTGGGCGTGGACCGTGGAGGACGAGGTCAGCCCGACCGACTCGCCGATCTCCCGGACCGACGGGGGATAGCCGCGGTCGCGGACCGACTCGGAGATGCAGTCGAGGATCTGCTTCCGCTTGGTGCTCAGTACCTGGGCCATGGGTGCCTCCGCTGTCCGGTTCGCCGTCCCGTCCGTCGGTGGCTGTCACAACCCCGTGCGAACGTCTGTTTGCATGAACGTACCCCCCACGGACACCGGAAGCAAACATCTGTTCGAAAAAGCCATTGACATCGAACACCTGTTCGTGGTGGGATGGCGGCAAGGCGAACATAGGTTCGACGAACGGCTCCAACCGGGGCCACGGCGTCCGGGTGTCACACCCGACCCGTACAACCGGGGCAGCGGCGACGACAGGAAGGACCTCCCGATGACAGCGCTTCTCACAGCATCCCCGCCGGAGTACCTCGACGACGAGCCGGTCCGCCCGGCGCGGCCCGAGCTCCGCCTGGTGCCGGCGCCCGCTCAGCGGGGGGTTCGACTGCGGCCCCGGCTCGAGCCGGGCGACGAGGCGGCGGTGGAGCGGGCGCGCCCGCCCCGCCGGTACGTCTCGCCCGAAGTGCGCCGCCGGCGTACCCTTCTCGCGGTGATGGCCCTGGCGCTGGCCCTCCTCGCGTTTCCGCTGGGCGGATTCGGTGGCACCTCCCACACCACCGAATCCGCCTTGGCGGCCAACGGACACCATGTGACCTACACGGTCCGGGCCGGCGACACCCTCTGGTCGATCGCTCAGAGGGCGGACCCTACAGGCGACCCACGGCCGATCGTCTCGCAGCTCGCCGCGCAGCTGGGCACGTACTCTGTCGTTCCCGGCGAGCAGGTCACGATTCCCTGACCAGGCCCGACGCCGTGGTCCGCGGGAGCACCGCGTGAGGCCGCAGTCGGTGCACCGTTTCCGATGACGCAGCTCGCCGATGACGGTGCGCTTCCGGGCACTAGCCTCGTGAGCGTGCGTTGTCCCTGGTGTCTGGCCGACGACGATCGTGTCGTGGATTCGAGGGTGGCGGAGGACGGGGCCGCCATCCGACGCCGCCGCGAGTGCTCGGGCTGTGGCCACCGGTACACCACGTTCGAGCGGATCGACGAGATCCCGCTGATCGTGGTCAAGCGTTCGGGCATCCGTCAGCCGTTCGATCGAGGCAAGCTCATCGACGGCCTGCGCTCGGCCACCAAGAACCGGCCGGTCACCGAGGAGCAGCTCGACATCGTGGCCCGTGACGTCGAGGACGAGCTGCGAGATGCCGGGTGGGAGGCCACCTCAGAACAGGTGGGCCTGGCAGTGCTCGAGCACCTGCGGGTCGTCGACGAGGTCGCCTACCTGCGGTTCGCGAGCGTCTACAAGGGTTTCGAAGGAGTCGACGACTTCCGGCGCGAGGTGGGGCTGCTGACCAAGACGACTGCGCCCAAGCGCCCCGAGGGCTGACGGATGGCCGAACTGCTGGACGACGTGCCGGCCAGAGCGCTCGCCGTCTATGCGCATCCGGACGATCCGGACGTCTCGTGCGGGGGAACGCTGGCCGGCTGGGCGGCGGCAGGCTGCGAGGTGCACACGCTGATCTGCACCGACGGTGGCAAAGGAACGGCCGATCCCGCCGTGGAGTCGAAGGAGCTCATCGCCATCCGCGCCGAGGAGTCGGCCGCGGCGGCCACTGTGCTCGGTCTCGCCGGCCAGGAGTTCCTGGGCGTGGCCGACGGGGAGCTCGAGGACGAGCCGTGGTTCCGCCAGGTGCTCGTCGCTGTGGTGCGCCGACTGCGTCCCGACGTCGTGCTCTGTCCCGACCCGACCGCGGTCTTCTTCGGACAGGACTACTTCAACCACCGGGACCACCGGGTCACCGGGTTCGCGGTACTGGATGCCGTGGCGCCGGCCGCGGCCATGCCGCACTACTTTCCGGAAGCGGGCCCTGCCCACCAGGTGGCGACCGTCCTGCTGTCGGGGACCCTCGAGCCGGACGTCTGGGTGGACGTCACGGGCACGGTGGAGGTCAAGGGAGCGGCCGTCGCATGCCACCGCAGCCAGTTCCCCGACGGTGCCGAGTGGGCCGCCACCGCCATGCGACTGGCCGCCGAGGATGCCGGACGGCACGCGGGCGTCCCGTGTGCCGAGGGCTTCCGGAGACTGCGTCTCGGCGGGTGAGCGTCCCGTCCCGGTCCACTGCCGGCCCCGGGCGCCGGGGCGACGCGTCGGCGCCCGACGGGCCGACGGCCGGTATCCCGGCGGTCCCGGCTCACGATGCGGCTGCAGGCGCGACGACCAGGTCCGGCCCCACCACGAGATCCGGGCCCGTCGACGCGGCGCGGGTGATCCTGCATGTGGACATGGATTCGTTCTTCGCCTCGGTGGAAGTGCTCGACGATCCCTCACTCACCGGCAAGCCGGTCATCGTCGGCGGCAGCGGCGCACGGGGCGTGGTGGCCGCGTGTACCTACGAGGCCCGCAGGTTCGGCGTCCACTCCGCCATGCCGTCGTCGGTGGCCCGCCGCCTCTGCCCCGACGCAGTCTTCCTCGACGGGCGGTTCCACCGGTACACGGAGGAGAGCCGCCGCCTCCACGGGATCCTGGAGTCGTTCACGCCGCTCGTGGAAGGGATCTCCCTGGACGAGGCGTTCCTCGACGTGACCGGAACGGTGCACCTGTTCGGCGACGGCAACCGGATCGGCCACGAGATCCGGGACCGGGTCCGCCTCGAGATGTCGCTACCGTGCTCGGTCGGCATCGGCCGCTCCAAACTGATGGCCAAGCTGGCATCCAAGGCGGCCAAGCCCCGTGCCTCCCGGTCGGGGATCGAACCCGGCCCGGGGGTCGTCGAGGTCCGGGCCGAGCACGAGCTCGCGTTCCTGCACCCCCTGCCGGTACGGGCCCTGTGGGGCATCGGGCCCGTGACGGAGAAGCGCCTCCTGGCACTCGGGGTCACCACGGTCGGGGAGTTGGCGGACGTGCCCCCCGAGGCGCTGGAGCGCTACCTGGGCGTGGCTGCGGGACGTCACCTGTCCGAGCTGTCCCGGGCGATCGACGACCGCCCGGTCGAGCCCGTCCAGGAGGCGAAGTCGATCGGTCACGAGGAGACGTTCACCGCCGACCTTTGGGACCGTGACGACCTCCACCGCCGGCTCCACCGCATGGTGGACGCCTCGGCCACGGCGTTGCGCTCTGCAGAGCGGGCCGCCCGCACGGTCACGGTCAAGCTCCGCTTCGGCGACTTCACCCAGATCGCCCGGTCCCACACGCTCGACGGGCCCGTTGATGCCACCCCGGCCATCGCCGCAGTGGCCACGGCGCTCCTCGACGGGGTGGACGTGGCCCAGGGCGTCCGCCTGCTCGGGGTGAGCCTGTCGGGCCTGTCGGCCCCGGGGGGCGGCACCCAGCTGCGACTCGACCTGGGGTCGACCGGGACGGTCGGGACACCGGAAGCGGTGGGCGCACACTCGACGGACGGGGGCGGGGGACCGGTGCGGGCGGGACACCGGGACGGGTTTGGGGACGGCCCACCGGCCGACCGGGAGGACGCTGCAGTGACTGCGGCACGCCTTCAGGAGACCTGGGGCTCGGTCACCGGAGCCGTCGACGCCATCCGGGCCCGCTACGGAGGCGAGGCGGTGGGCCCGGCGTCGTTGGTGACGCCCGAGGGTCTGCGCGTCCGACGGCGGGGCGAGGCCCAATGGGGGCCCACGGCACCGCCCGGGTCGGGCGCCGGTGCCCCAGTGCCGGACCAGGACCGGGGGCCACGCCCCGGATCCGCCGCGGAATCCACCCCCGGATCCACTTGAGGTCAGATGGAAACGGTCCGACAACCTGTAGCATGCACGTGGTGGTTGATCGACCTGGATCTCGGTGGCTCTCGGCACCCCGTGGCGCCGTGCGTTCGGGGTTGCATTGCGCGAGGATGGTGGTAGTGGATACCGCCGAATTCGAGAACGGGTGGAGGGGACGAGACAGTGCCGCTCTCTGAGCACGAACAACGGATCCTGCACGAGCTGGAGCAGTCCTTGTACCAGGAGGACCCGGACTTCGCCGAGCGTGTCCGGTCCGAGACCGTGTACCGCCACGCCGGCCGGTACTGCATCTGGTCGGCCCTCGTCTTCGTGGTGGCCCTCGTCTTCATGTTCTTCACCTTCGCCAGCTCCCTCGCCCTCGGATTCGTCGGAGTGGTCGCGATGTTCCTGTCCGGAGTGGTGTTCGCCAACAACGCCCGGCGGATGGGCAAGGCGGGAATCGACGACATCTCGCGCTCCCTCCACACCCGTAGCGTCGCTAATCCGGTCCACGATCCCCGTGACTGGATCCGTGGGCGCTTCCACCGGGACGACTGAACCCCCGGCGGGTGGAGTCAGCCCGATGGAGGCGGACACCCTGCCGCAGCGGGACGTCGTGACCGGCATGCGGGGCAGGATCGACGAACCGGACGTGTCCCCGCCCGCTGCCCGCACCCCCGACCGCCCGTCCGTGCCACCGTACGGTACGCCGTCAGCCGGACCCGTCCTAGCCGTCGACATCGGCGGTACCAAGCTCGAGGCCGGCGTGGTCGACGACCAGGGCCGTATCGTGCTGCGCCGGCGCACGACCACACCGACCACCGGCGACCCCGAACTGGTCTTCGGCGCCCTGTCGACCATCCTCGGCGAGGTGCTGGCCAATTCGCCGGTGCTGCCGGTCGCCTGCGGGGTCGGCTGTGGCGGGCCGATGGCCCCGGGCGGTGAGACCGTGTCGCCCCTCAACATCCCCGGTTGGCGGGGGTTCCCCCTGCGAAGTGCGTTGGCCGATCTCGTGGGGCTCCCCGTGGCCGTCGACAACGACGCCAAGGCCCTCGCCCTCGGCGAGGGCTGGACGGGAGCGGCCCGGGACTCGGCCGACTACCTGGCCATGGTGGTGTCGACCGGAGTCGGTGGCGGGATCGTGCTCGACGGGCGCCTGCTCGACGGGGCGACCGGCAACGCCGGGCACATCGGCCACGTCGTTGTCGAGCCCGACGGACGCCCGTGCGCATGCGGTGGCCGGGGCTGCCTCGAGGCCGAGGTGTCGGGAACGGCCGTCGCCGCCATCACCGGCCGGCCGCCGGCCGAGGCCGACGAGGACATGCGGAAACGGTGCGGGACGCTCGTGGGACGGGCCGTGGCGTCGGTGGCCAATTTGCTCGACCTGCAGCTGGCCGTGGTGGCCGGCTCGGTGGCCCTCGGGTTCGGTGCTGCGTTCTTCGACGCGGCCCAGGAGGAGGTCGGGCTCCGCTGCGGCCTCGAGTTCGCCCGACCGACCTCGATCCGGCCGGGTGGGCTCGGAGCGGACGGTCCCCTGGTCGGTGCGGCGGCGGTGGTCCGTCGCCGTGGCCGTGTGGTGGCCGGCGGCGCCGTAATGGAAGATGGGGGGCGATGAGCCCGTTCGATCCCGTGCAGCCCGACGGTCCGACGGCGCATCCACCGGCGACCCGGGCGACGTCGGTCCTCGGGGACGCCGCCACCGTGGTGCTGGCGGTCCTGCTGCGTCCGGACCTGTGGTGGACCGCCCTGGGCGAGCTGCGCCGGATGGCCCCGCGGCTGTGGTGGCGCACCTCGCCCCACCTGCCGCTGCCGGACCGACGACTGTGGGAGTTCCGCATGGTCACCGCCTACGGCAGCCCGGACGCGGCGCCGTCACGCGCCGACGTCGTCTCCTTCCTCGAATGGTGCCGGGCCGCCTCGGCGTCGTCGGACCAACGCCCGGGTGGGCGCGGGTAGCGACGGCCCGATGGAGCGTCCGCCACGGCCAGGGGGTCCGACGGCGTCCGCCGTGCCGTCCTCCGGTGCACCCGTGCCGGGCGGGGACACGCCGGTGCGGTCGCCGATGTCGCCCTCACAGCGCGCGCTTGTCCTGAACGCCACCTTCGAGCCACTCGGGATCGTGTCGTCGCGGCGGGCCGTTCTGCTGGTGCTCGCCACCAAGGCGGAGCTGATCCACGCCACAGGGCGGGTGTTCCGGGCGGAGCGGGTGACCGTCCCCGAGCCCTCGGTCGTCCGGCTCGTCCGCTACGTGAAGGTCCCCTACAACTACCGGGTGGCGGTCAACCGCCGGACGGTCTTCGCACGTGATGGCGGAAGGTGCCAGTACTGCGGCGCGTCGGCGGAGAACCTCGACCATGTGATCCCGCGCAGCAAGGGCGGCCCGCACACGTGGGAGAACGTGGTGGCGGCGTGCCGGCCCTGCAACACCCGCAAGGAGGACCGGCTGCCCCACGAGGCGGGCATGGCGCTCCGGTCCACCCCCGCCGCCCCCCGGCACCGGGTCCAACTGCTCGCCCTGTGCGGGAACGCGAGTGAGGACTGGGCCCACTACCTGGGGGCCGACGTGGCGCCCGGGCAGCAGAAGAGCGCATAGGCCGCTCCGCACAGCCGCACAGCCGCCCAGCCACCGGTCCGGGCCGACTGACGGTTTCGGGCCGAACGACCGACCCCGGCCGTCGGTGGCCCGGCTCCGACGGGTGCCAGACTGACCGGGTGCCGGAGGGATGGCGGATCGAGGAGCGGGTGGCCCCGGCGAGCGACCTGCACGCGTCCTGGCCATCGGTGGAGCGTGACCCTTCGGCCCGGGCCGCGGCCCACTGTCGGCCGACAGGGCCGGCCATAGTGCTCGGCTCGACCCAACCGGCCGACACCGTCGACGCCGCCACCGCCGAGGCGGCAGGACTCGCCGTTGTCCGTCGCCGGTCCGGTGGCGGTGCGGTGCTGGTCACCGCCGACGACCCGGTATGGATCGACGTCTGGGTCCCGGCGGGCGACGCCCTGTGGTCCGCCGACGTCACCCGTGCCTTCGCCTGGGTGGGGCAGATGTGGGCAACGGCGCTCGCGGACCTCGGCCTGACCGGAATCACGGTCCAGGGCGACGGCCCGGGGACCTGCACCCGCTGGGCATCGTTGGTGTGCTTCGGGGGGGTGGGTGCCGGCGAGGTGTCGGTGGACGGCCGCAAGGCGGTCGGGCTGGCCCAGAGACGTACCCGCCACGGCGCCTGGTTCCACGGGGCATGCGTGCTGTCCTGGGAGCCGGCGCCGCTGCTCGATGCGCTCGCTCTCGAGGGGGACGAGCGGGCGGCGGCGGTCTCCGGCCTGGCACACGCAGTGACCGGTGTGGCCGATGCTGCCGTGGCCCAGGGCCGGGTCCCCGTGCCGACGGAGGCCGCGGTGGTCTCGGCCGTCGTGGGCCTGCTCCCCTAACCACGCAGGCCTGAGCCCGGGGTCCGGGCCTGCCTGACCCGGCACCGGCACCCGCGCCCCCACCTGACCCGGCACCGGCGCCCCGGTGCACCCGATGGGGGAGTGCACCGATCCCTCCGCCCCGTCGCACCAGCTGCCCCACCGGGTGGCGCGCTTTGCCAAGCGCGCCGACGCCTTGTCGACGAGCGGCGCGACATCCCTGGTCACAGGTAGCGCGCGCCATCGACGCGGCCTGAAGATCCGAAGGGCGGAAGTTGGCGCCGAATGGTTGACGAGTGGAGGTGAGGGGCGTACAGTGGCGCGAAGTGGTGTGAAAGGGAGGGACTCGAAACAGTCGAGTACCGGGCACTGCGGGGAGCGTTGTGGGAGCAAGATCCAGTGGCACGGTTCTTCGGCAGACACGAGCACTCGCTCGACGACAAGGGACGGGTGATCCTGCCGGCCAAGTTCCGCGCCCATTTCGAGCACGGCGGCTACCTGGCGCCGGAGCAGGACGGATGCCTGTCGCTGTGGACGCCGGACCAGTTCGAACTGCAGATGGACGCCATGATGGAGCGGGCCACGGCCTCCAAGAGCGACCGCAACCTGGTCCGCCTGTGGGCCTCGACCTCCCACGAGTTGGAGATCGACCGGCAGGGTCGGATGGCGATCCCGGCCCGGCTGCGCGAGTACGCCGGCCTGGAGTCCGAGGTGCTGGTGCTCGGGGCGATCGACCGGGTGGAGCTGTGGGACCGGCCGACGTGGGACGAGAAGGTCCTCCCCGAGGAAGCCCGTCTGACCCAGGGCGACGACGGCTGAGTGTCGCTATGCGCCTCCACCTCGTCCGCCACGGCTCGACCGCCCAGGATGGCCGTCCGGCCAGCACCCGCCGCCCCCGCCGGGGCACGGCGGTCCTCGCTGCCGTCGCCGACCTCGCCGAAGCGCCGCCCGGTGACCACCGTGCCGGTGACCCGCCGGCCGGTTACCCCACGCCGCCAACCGCGGGTCCCTCCCCGTCCGGGGACGGCGTCGTCGCCGTGCGTCGGATCACCACGTCCTCACTCGCCCTGTCGGCCGCCGAGCTGGCCGAGCGGGTGGGCCACCCCGCCGCACTGCCCCGACTCACCCCCCTGCAGTCGGGACTGGCCGCGGCGTCCCGTCACGACGTCCACATCGAGCGCGTCTGGCCCATGCGCAGTCCCTCGACCGGAGAGCTGGGGGAAACCTCCTCCGCCTCCTCCCAGTCGGTTCGCCGCGGCACTCCACCCGCACGACCCGCGCCGGCCGAGGGACTGCGGATGAGCGAGGCCTTCCCCCACCAGCCGGTCATGGCCGCCGAGGTCACCGACCTCCTGTCCGTCGTCCCGGACGGCCTGGTGCTCGACGCCACCCTGGGCGGCGCCGGGCACGCCCGCGCCCTGCTCGAGGTCAGCCCTGGGCTCCGGCTGCTGGGCATCGATCGCGACCCGATCGCCGTGGCGGCCGCCACCGCTGAGCTCGCCAGGTTCGGCGACCGGGCCATCATCCGCCGGGCCCGATTCGACTCGCTGGGGGAGGTGGTCCGCCAGGTCCAGGACCAGCTCGGCACCCCCGCCGACCAGCGGGGACTGACCGGCGTCCTGTTCGACCTCGGGGTCAGCTCGCCCCAGCTCGACGTGGCCGAACGCGGATTCTCCTACCGCAGGGACGCCCCGCTCGACATGCGCATGGACCCGACGGTCGGCCGCACCGGTGCTGATGTGGTCAACGAGGCCAGCGAGGACACCCTGGTCGAGCTGTTCGTCGACAACGGCGAGTCCCGGTTCGCACGGCGGATCGCCCGGGCCGTGATCGCGGCACGCCCCATCACCACGACGGGCCAACTCGCCGACGTCGTGCGCGAGGCGATCCCGGCCGCCACCCGGCGAACTGGGGGCCACCCCGCCCGCCGAGTGTTCCAGGCCATCCGCATCGCCGTCAACGAGGAGCTGGACCAGCTCCAGACCGGGCTCGATGCCGCCCTCGGACTGCTCCGGCCCGGCGGCCGCTGCGTCGTGATCTCCTACCACTCCGGCGAGGACCGGATGGTCAAGACGACCTTCACCCGGGCCGTCACCGATGACTGCCACTGCCCGCCGGGCCTGCCCTGCGTGTGCGGCGCCGATCCGCAATTCCGACTGGTGCACCGTGGCTCGCGCCGCTCCTCCGAGGTCGAGGTGAGCCGTAATCGACGGGCCGAGGCCGCCCGGCTCCGTGTGGTGGAGCACCTGCCTCGGGCCGGTGCCGCTGCGAGCGCCGCCAGCAACGGCGAGGTCGCCTGATGGCCCCGCCCTCCTCGGCCACGGCACGCCGCGCCGCCACCCCCCAGCCCCGCCCCTCGTCGCGCCGTCCGGCGCTTCGCGTCGTCCAGCCCGAGCGGCGCCGTGGCATCCGCGCCGGCGGTTCCCGTCGCGCACCCGTGTGGCTCGCCGTGGGCCTGGTGGTGGGCAGCCTGTTGGTCGTTGTCGTCGGCGACACCATGGTCGCCCAGGGCCAGGTCCGACTGGCCAAGATCCAGCTCGCCATCGCCGCCCAACAGGCGACCCAGAAGTCCATGCAGACCGAGGTGGCCCAGTTGGCCGCCCCCGACCGCATCGTGGCCCAGGCGATCGCGCACGGGCTGACCGCCCCGGCCCAGGTGGTCAACCTTCCCGAGGTCCCGCTGACCGTGCCGCTGCCGGTGCCTGACACCTCGCCCGCCGGTGCCCTGCCCGCGGTTGCGGCACCGGCCACCGCCCAGCCAGCCGCAGGGACCACTGCGACCCCGGCCACTGGCACTGCGACCCCGGCCACTGGCACTGCGACCCCGGCCACCACCCTCAAGCCGGCGACCGCCGCCCCGGCCTCGTCCACGACGCCTCCGACGCCCACGACGCCCACGACGATTCCCCGGTGAGCCCCGCCGTCCTGCTCAGCCGGCGCACACGGGCCATGCGCCTGCTCCTGGTGGCCGTGTTCGGGATCATGATCCTGCGCCTCGTCCAGGTCCAGGAGTTCGGGAACCAGCACTACGCCGCCTTGTCCCGGGCTCAGCTCACCCAGGCCGTCACCGTCCCGCCCGTGCGCGGCGGCATCTACGACCGCAACGGCGAGGTCCTGGCCGAGACGGTCACCCGCCAGACCGTCGTCGCCGACCCGCACATCATCGCCAACCCGGCTGCGGTGGCCGCCGCCCTGTCGCCCCTGCTCGGGCTCCCGGAGGACACCCTTCGGGCGAAGCTCACCCAGCCCACCGGGTTCGTCTACCTCGCCCACCGCGTGCCCGACGCGGTGGCCGCCACCATCACCAAGATGAACCTGAACGGGATCAACCTGGTGCCCGAATCCCAGCGCGTCGTCCCCGTCGGCCGGTTGGCCCAGCCCGTGGTCGGCACAGTGGGCTGGGACGGCAACGGCACCTCGGGCGTGGAGTACCAGCTCCAGTCGCTGCTGGCCGGTAGGGCCGGGACCACTGACATCCTGCGGTCGCCCAACGGTGTGGCGCTGCCCAACGGCGGGCAGTCGACGCCGGCCACCCCCGGAACCGGCATCGAACTCACCCTCGACGAGTCCGTCCAGTACGTGGCCGAGCAGGCGCTGGCCGCCGAGATCGTCGCCTCCCACGCCACAGGTGGGACGGCCGTGATCATGGACGTGAAGACGGGCGACATCCTGGCCATGGCCAACCTGACGTCGACCACGGCGGTGGCCACAGGCGGCGCGGCCAAGCCGGCGAGCGGCCCGGCCACGCTGACCGCCACGGTGGCAGCGGCCCCGAGCACCTCTGGCGCCACGCTCGTCGCCCAGTCCGACACCCTGCCCGCCGGGGTCGTCGAGGCACCGTCGAACTCGGCCGTCACCCAGGTCTACGAGCCCGGGTCGGTGTTCAAGCTGGTGACGTTCTCGGCTGCGCTGGCCGATTCGGTGATCACCCCCACGTCGACGCTGTCGGTACCGGCCGCCCTGCCCATGGGCAAGTACACGTTCCACGACGCCGAGCCCCACGGCACCGTGGCCATGACGGCGACCCAGGTCCTGGCCCAGTCGTCCAACATCGGGACGATCGAGATCGCCCAGGGTCTGGGGGAGACGCGCCTGCTCGACCAGATCGCCAATCTCGGGTTCGGGAAGCCGACGGGCCTCGGGATCCCCGGTGAGTCGCAGGGCCTGGTCCCCGGGGTCAGGCAGTGGACGGGGACCTCGATCGGGTCCACCCCCATCGGCCAGGACGACGCCGTCACCGCCCAGCAGGTGCTCGACGCCTACAACGCCGTGGCGAACGGGGGTGTGTTCGTCTCGCCCCGCCTGATCCGGGCCACCGTGGGCAGCGGCGGCGCCGTGACCGGTGCCGCACCGGCGACCGCCCGCCGGGTCATCGACCCGTCCACCAACGCCATCCTCACCAACATGCTCGAGTCGGTGGTGTCAGCCGGCACGGGTACCAGCGCAGGCATCGACGGCTACACCGTGGCCGGCAAGACCGGCACCGCCCAGATCCCCAGCCCGGACCACCTCGGGTACATCCCGGGGGCCTACATCGGGTCGTTCGCCGGTTTCGCCCCGGCCCAGCACCCGGTGCTGTCGGCCGTCGTCGTCCTGGACCGCCCCACACCGATCTACGGTGGTGCCGTGGCTGCCCCGGTGTTCTCGACGATCATGGCCTACGCCCTCCACCACTTCGGCATCCCCACCACCGCCGCGGCCACGACGGCCGCCTCGACGACGGCCGTGGGAGGCACAGGAAGCGTCACCGTGCCGGCCGGAGCGGTAACGGAAGGGCCCTAGGTGGGCCCGGGTCGTCGCCCCCTCCCCGCACACTCGACGCTGACCATCCGGATGCCGACGTGGTGATGGTGGCCGACCTGCTCGACGATGTCGTCGTGGCCGGGGTCCAGGGCGACCCGGCGTCCACCGCGGTGGCCTCCGTCGAGTTCGACAGCCGACGGGTGTCGGCCGGCGCCTTGTTCTGCTGCGTGCCCGGCGAGCGGAGCGACGGGCACGCCCACGCCGCCGAGGCGATGGGGCGCGGTGCGACGGCATTGCTGTGCGAGCACTTCGTCGATCTCGGCGTCACCCAGGTCCGGGTCGCCCCGGGCGGTGTCCGGCCGGCCATGGCGGCGGTGGCAGCCGCATTCTGGGGCCATCCGTCCCGGGCGCTGGCCACGGTCGGCGTGACCGGTACCAACGGCAAGACCACCGTCACCCAGCTGGTGCGGGACGTGCTGGAGGCGGACGGACTACCCACCGGGGTCATCGGTACGCTGGGCGGGGTCCGGACCACCCCGGAGTCCCCCGACCTGCAGCGGGCGCTGGCGACGATGGTGACGGACGGCCGTCGGGCCGTCGCCATGGAGGTGTCCTCGCACGCACTCACCCAGCACCGGGTGGACGGGATCGTGTTCGACGTCGCCGCCTTCACCAATCTCAGCCGGGACCACCTCGACCACCACGGGACGATGGAGGCGTACTTCGAGGCCAAGGTGTCGCTGTTCGCACCGGCCCGGTGCCGCCATGCCGTGGTGTTCGCCGACGGTCCGTGGGGGGAGCGCCTGCTCGAGCGGCTCCGTCCCCACGAGGGGATCGACGGGTACGCCCTTACCGCCGTGCGGGCCGACGAGGCCACCGACGTGGAGCTCGCCGTGGGCGTTTCGCGCTTCACCTGGCGGGGCCGTCGGATCGCACTGCCGCTGTCGGGCCGCTTCAACGTCGACAACGCGCTGGTGGCTGCGGCCGTGGCCACCGCCTTCGGCGCCGAAGCCGACCGGGTGGCCGAGGGGCTGACCGGCGCCGCCCCCGTTGCCGGCCGCATGGAGGCCGTGGGGGACGGGTACCCGGTGGCCGTGCTCGTCGACTACGCCCACACCCCGGCCGGACTCGGGCAGGCGCTGGACGCTGCCCGGACACTGGCGGCCGGCGGCCGGGTGCTGTGCGTGTTCGGCTGTGGCGGCGACCGCGATGCCGGCAAGCGCCAGCAGATGGGTGCAGCGGCCTCGGCCCGGGCCGACGAGGTGGTCCTGACCTCGGACAACCCGCGCTCGGAGGACCCGTCGGCCATCATCGAGGCCGTCCGGTCCGGCGTCGTGCCCGGTGCGGACGTCACCGTGGAGCCGGACCGGGCGGCCGCTATCCGGGTGGCCGTGGACCACGCCCGTCCCGGCGACGTGGTCCTGGTGGCCGGCAAGGGCCACGAGACCACCCAGACGACCGGTGCAGTCTCGGTCCCCTTCGACGACCGCGAGGAGGCCGCCCGGGCGCTCCTCGAGCGGTTCGGGGGGCCGGCCGCATGATCTCACTGATGACCTCGGGCGGGGTGGCCCTGTGGGTGGCGGTCCTGAGCACCCCGTTCCTCATCCGTTGGCTCCTGAAGAACAACATCGGCCAGCAGATCCGCGAGGACGGGCCCCAGGTCCACATCGCCAAGGCGGGCACACCCACCATGGGTGGCATCTGCATCGTGTCCGCCGTGGTGATCGGGTTCCTGTCGGCGCACATCATCCCGGGCGTGAACTGGTCCCGGTCCGGGATCCTGGTCATGCTGGCCATCCTGGGCGCGGCGGCGATCGGGTTTGCCGACGACTGGATCAAGGTGCGTCACCGCCGGAGCCTCGGGCTCAACAAGCGGGCCAAGTTCGGGGCCCAGACCGCCCTCGGCCTCACGTTCTCCCTGCTCGCCGTCTACTGGGCCCACGCGTCGACCACGCTGTCGTTCACCCGGTACGACTCGCTCGGCCTGCACATGGGCACGGGCGTGTGGGTCGTGTGGGCCACGGTGATCATCGCTGCCGCGGCCAACGCCGTGAACCTGACCGACGGCCTCGACGGCCTGGCCGCCGGGTCGGCGACGTTCTGCTTCGCCACCCTGGCCATCATCGGGTACTGGCAGTACCGGCACTACAGCATCTACCACGTGGGCGACGCCCTGGACCTCGCCCTGGCGGCGGTGGCCCTGGCCGGGGCCTGCGTCGGCTTCCTGTGGTGGAACGCGGCGCCGGCCAAGATCTTCATGGGTGACACCGGCTCGTTGTCGATCGGGTCGGGTCTGGCGGCACTCTGCCTACTGATGAATCTCGACCTGCTGCTGGTGATCCTGGGTGGGCTCTTCGTGATCATCACGCTGTCGGTGGTCATCCAGGTGATCAGCTTCCGGGTGTTCCACCGGCGGGTGTTCCTGATGGCGCCGCTGCACCACCATTTCGAGCTCCTGGGCTGGCCCGAGACGACGGTCATCGTCCGGTTCTGGATCCTGGCCGGCCTGTTCGCGGCGCTCGGGCTCGGCATCTTCTACGGCGACTTCCTGTCGGTCGGGACGGTCCATTGACCGGGCGCCCGGGCGAGGGAGCCGGCCACGCCACGGCGCGGGAGCCCGGGTTCCACCACCTGGGCGCGCGCATCGGCGAGGCTGGGGTCATGCAGTCCGACGACGCCCGTGCGATGACGACCGGCACGCGGCCCGGGCGACGCCCTCGGGGGTACCGCCGTGGCTGACCGGTCGACGACGTCCGGGCGCCGTACCGCGTCCCGGCGCCGCCCCACCACGGTGGCCCGGACCGGTGCGACCCTGGGCGGAGGGAAGGCCAGGGCTGGAGCGCCCCGGAGCACCAGGACGGCAAAGACGGCCAAGAAGACCCAGCGGATCGAGTCGCCGGCTCCCACGGTCGTGCCGCGGTCGACGACACGCAGGGACGGCCCTGCCGTGGTGCGCTGGCTGCAGGGGGTCCCGACGCCGGTCGCCCTCGGCGTCCTGGTGGCCGCGCTGTGCGTCATCGGGCTGGTGATGGTGGGCTCGGCGTCGCCCGTGGTGTCGCTGATGACCTACCACTCGCCCTGGACGATCTTCATCCGCCAGGTCCTGTGGATGGTGGTGGGCATCGGTGCGCTGCTGATCTTCGCCCGCATCGACTACCGCACGTGGCGCAAGTGGTCGGTGCCCCTGGTGCTCGGCACGGTCTGCCTGCTGATGGCCGTGCTGGTCCCCGGGCTCGGGGTCACCGCCGGGGGCTCGTCCCGCTGGATCGGCTTCGGCCTGCTCCGCCTGCAGCCGTCCGAGCTCATGAAGCTGGCCATGGTGGTCTTTGCCGCCGACATCGTGGTCAAGCGGACCGACAAGTCGGCACCGGCCAAGCAAGTCATCGCCCCGGTGATGGGAGTCCTGGTCGTGTCGGGCGCTCTCATCATCAAGCAGCCCGACATGGGCACGGCCATGGTGCTGAGCTGCATCGCCTTCGGGATCCTGTTCATGAGCGGGGTGCAGCTGGCCCCGCTGACCAAGGTGCTGTCCGGCTTCACGGTGATCGCTGTCATCTTCGCCTTCAGCGACTCGTACCGGCGGGATCGGATCCTGTCGTTCGTGAACCCCGGCGCCCACCAGTCCGGCTCCGGCTACCAGGTGTGGCAGTCGCTGATCGGCCTCGGGTCCGGCCACCTGTTCGGCCTCGGCCTCGGGGGCGGCCGGGAGAAGTGGGGCACACTGCCGAACGCCCACACCGACTTCATCTTCTCGGTGGTGGGGGAGGAGCTGGGCCTGGTCGGGGCCGTCGCCATCCTCGTGCTGTTCTTCGCCCTGGCCTGGTACGGGTTCCGGGCCGCCGGACGCGCGCCGGACCGCTTCGGCTCGCTGATGGCGGTGGGCGTGACCATCTGGGTGACGAGCCAGGCCGTCATCAACATCGGCGCCGTCATCGGCGTGCTGCCGGTCACCGGGATCCCGCTGCCGTTCATCTCCTTCGGCGGCTCGTCCCTCGTCATCACCCTGGCCGCCATGGGGATCCTGTTGAACATCGCCGCACACGAGCGCTCGGGCCCCCGTGCCCGCTCCTCGCGCCGCCGCCTCGTCCGGGCGTGACCGGCCCCGACCCCGTGACCGTCCGGTACGGTCCGGCCGACCGGCGCTACGCGTTGGTGGCCGGCGGCGGCACCGCCGGGCACCTGCAGCCGGCCCTGGCCATCGCCGAGGCCCTTGTGGCCCGTGGCCACGACCGGACGTCGATCGAGTTCCTCGGCTCCGAACGAGGCCAGGACGCCGCCACCCTGTCGGGCCGCGGGTTCCCGGTGACCCTGCTGCCCGGTCGGGGCATCGTGCGCAGCCTCGCCCCGAAGGACCTGGTGCGCAACGCCCGCTCGGCGTGCGAGCTGGTGGTGGCGGTGGTCCGTGGCGTGGGCGCGGTCGGCCGGGCCCGGCCCCGTGTCGTCGTGGCCGTGGGCGGATACGCCAGCCTGGCCGGGGCCGTCGGGGCGCTGGCCCACCGGGTGCCGCTCGTACTGGTCAACGTGGACGCCGTGCCCGGCGCCGCCAACAGGCTGCTCGGGCCGTTCGCCCGCGCCAGCGCGGTGGGCTGGGAGGGGAACCCGTTGCCCCGTGCGGTGGTGACCGGCACGCCGGTGCGACCCGAGATCGCCACGGCCGACCGGTCGCCGGAGGGACGGGCCGCCGCCCGACGGGAGCTCGGGCTCCCCGAGGACCGCGCCCTGGTGGTGGTGTTCGGAGGTTCGCTCGGAGCGCGCCAGGTCAACCGCGCCCTCGACGGGGCCGCGCGGCGGTGGGCCGACCGGGACGACCTGGCGATCTACCACATCGTGGGCCGGCGCGACTGGTCCGCCTACGGCTACGACCCGGCCGTCGAGCGAGTCGTCGGAGCCGGAGGCCCGGGCGTGGGGGATGGAGGTGCCGGACCGGCGGACGGCGTCGGGCCCGGCCACCTGGACCTGGTCCGTGTGGCCTACGAGCAGCGCATGGCCACGGTCTACGCCGCCGCCGACGTGGTGGTCTGCCGGGCCGGGGCGATGACCGTGGCCGAACTGGCGGCGGCCGGGGCACCGTCCGTGCTGGTGCCCCTGCCCGGGGCGCCGGGCGACCACCAGACGGCCAACGCCCGGGTGCTGGAGCGCGCCGGTGCCGCCGTCCTGTTGCCCGATCCCGACTGCACGCCGGCCGGCCTGGCCAGCGTCGTCGAGGGCCTGCTGGCCGAGCCGGGCCGACTGGCCGCGATGGGGGCCGCGGCCAAGGCCGTGGGCCGACCGGACGCCGCCGACGCCGGGGCCGCCGTAGTCGAGGCCAACGCCCGGCCCGCCGAGCGGGGTACTCGATGACCGGGAATCCCGTGCCGTCTGCCGCGTCGGGCATCGGTGACCCGGGGGCACTGCCCCGGGTCCACGTCGTGGGCGTGGGGGGCGCCGGCATGAGCGCCATCGCCACCGTGCTGTCGGCCATGGGCCACGAGGTGAGCGGCAGCGACCTGCGTGAGTCGGGGGTCACCGAGCGGCTCCGTACGCTCGGGATCGACGTCGCCATCGGGCACGCGGCGGCCAATGTGGGACGCGCCGACCTGGTCACGCTGTCGACGGCGGTACGGGCCGAGAACCCCGAGGTCGTCGAGGCCCGGGAGCGGGGGATCCCCGTGCTCGCCCGGGCCGAGACGCTGGCCGCCATCGCCGCCCGCAAGCGTTGCATCGCCGTGGCCGGCACCCACGGCAAGACGACGACGGCCTCGATGCTCTCGCTGGTGCTGGTCGAGGCGGGCCTGCACCCGTCGTTCCTGATCGGCGGCGAGGTCAACGAGATCGACACCAACGCCGTGTGGGACTCGGGTGAGTGGATCGTGGTCGAGGCCGACGAGAGCGACGGCACGTTCCTCCACCTCGTGCCCGACATCGCCGTCGTCACCAACGTGGAGGCGGACCATCTCGACCACTACGGGTCGTTCGAGGCCGTGCGAACGGCGTTCGCCGAGTTCCTGGCGTCCGCCGGGCACCGGGTGGTGGGCGCCGACGACGCCGAGGCGCTGGTGATCGGTCGGGCGGCGGGTGCCGACCTGGTCGGGCTCTCGGACGACGCCACGTACACGATGGCCGCCGTCGACACCGCCAGGAGCTCGGTGGCCTTCGACCTCGTGGGCCCCGACGGGGTGCTGCTCACCCGGGTGCACGTCGCCGTCCCCGGTGTGCACAATGCCCGGAACGCCGCCGTGGCCACCGTCGCCGCCCTGGCCGCCGGTGCCCCGGCCGAGGCCGCGGCCAGGGCGCTGGCCCGGTTCGGCGGGGTCGCCCGCCGGTTCGAGTTCCGGGGCGAGCAGGCCGGGGTCACCTTCGTCGACGACTACGCGCACCTGCCCAGCGAAGTGCGCGCCGCACTGGCCGCGGCCCGCAACGGCGACTGGGGTCGGGTCGTGGCCGTGTTCCAGCCCCACCGATACTCGCGGACGGCCGAGGTGGGGGAGGAGTTCGCCGACGCCTTCGGCGACGCCGACGTGGTCGTACTGACCGACGTCTATGGTGCCGGCGAGGCCCCCGTGCCCGGCGTGTCGGGTCGCCTGGTGGCCGACGCCGTGCGCCGTCGACGCCCCGAGCTGGAACTGCACTACGTGCCCGGCCGGGCCGACCTGGTGGCTGCGGTGGCCGCCCTGGTCCGCCCCGGGGACCTGTGCCTGACGCTCGGCGCCGGGGACCTGACGTCGTTGCCGGACGAGCTCATGGCGGCCGGCGTCGGGTCCGCTGACGGCCGTGTTCCGGTCGACGGCAGCGAGGCGGCCGACGGTGGCGACGAACCCCGGCCGGCGTCGTGACCGCGGGGGGCGCGATCGACGTCCTGGCCTCCCGCCTCGGCGGTTGGGCCACCCGTGACGCCCCTCTGGGCGGCCGGACCACGTACAGGGTCGGCGGCCCCGCCGCCCTCACCGTGGAGGCCGAGGACGAGGGGCGGCTCCTGGGGGTGGCCGCGGCCGTAGGCGGCCTCGGCGTCCCCGTCCTGGTACTGGGAAACGGCTCGAACCTCCTGGTGTCCGACGCCGGGTTCGCCGGGCTCGTCGTCCATCTGGGGACCGGGTTCGAGTCGCTCGGGTTCGAGGGCACCGAGGTCCGTGCCGGTGGGGCCCTCGCCCTGCCCACGCTGGCTCGGCGCACGGCGGCGACCGGCCTGACCGGCCTGGAGTGGGCTGTCGGCGTGCCCGGGTCGGTGGGAGGCGCAGTGCGGATGAACGCCGGCGGCCACGGCTCGGACACGGTCACCACCCTGGTCGACTACCGGGTCGTCGACCTGTCAACGGCCGAGGTCGGCGACCACCCCGTGGCCGACCTGGCCGCCACCTACCGGCACACGTCGATCCGGGCCGACCAGGTGGTGGTCCGGGCCACCCACCGCCTGGCCCCGGGCGACCCACGGGCGGGCCGGGCGGCGATCGACGAGATCGTGCGGTGGCGCCGGGCCAACCAGCCGGGCGGCGCCAATGCCGGCTCGGTCTTCACCAACCCGCCGGGGGATTCGGCAGGGCGACTCATCGACGCGTCCGGGTGCAAGGGCCTGCGGATCGGCAGCGCCGAGGTCTCGCCCAAACACGCCAACTTCATCCAGGCCGACCGGGGCGGATCGGCCGACGACGTGCGCCGGGTGATGGACGCGGTCCGTGAGCGGGTGCGGACCGCGACCGGCATCGTGCTGTCGACCGAGATCCGCATGGTTGGCTTCGACGACGGGGGCACGCCGTGACCCCGCCGCCCGACGACGGGGTCATCGACCCCCGGATCCGCCAGCGCCGCGAGCAGGTCGAGCGCAGCCGCACCCAGAAGCGCCTCCGGTGGCTGGCCGTGGCCGGCGGAGTGGCCGCCCTGGCCGCCCTCGGGGGGCTGGCGCTCCACACGCCGCTGTTCGAGGCCCGGGTGGTCACGGTCCTGGGGGTGCACCCCAACACCACCACCGAGGCCATCGAGGTCGCCGCCGGCGTGGCCCACCGCCCGCCGCTCATCAGCGTCGACCCGGGCCCGGCCGCAGCCCGTGTGGAGTCCCTCCCGTTCATCGCCTCGGCCCGGGTGGCCCGCCACTGGCCGGACGGCGTGACGGTCACCGTGACCGAGCGACGCCCGGTGACGGCCATGGCCGGACCGGCGGCCTCCTGGTCGACCCTGGACGGCAATGGACGGACCCTGGGGGTCACCCCGGGCCATCCGGTCCTGCCCCAGCTCATCGTGACCACGGTCAAGGGCCCGGTCCCGCCGGCCCCGGTCGGTGGCACGGTGGCGCCGCCGGCCGCCCCGGGCCTCCTGGTGGCCCGCACCCTCCCGCCGGCGTTCGCCGGGCAGGTCCTGGCGATCACCGTGGCCCCGGACGCCACCGTCACACTTGGGCTGACCTCGGGCCTGGTCGTGCTGCTCGGGACGGTCAGCAATCTGACGGCCAAGTACGAGGACGTGGCGGCGATCATCGCCCACGCGTCGCTGCACTCGGCCCACACCATCGACGTCACCGTGCCGCAGTCGCCGACCGTCGGCCCGTGAACCAGGCGCCGCCGCCGGGCGCCCGCCGGCCGTCGCCGGGTGACGGATCCGTGTCGGGCCCCTGTCCACTGTGCTTGACCCTGGACGATGTGAACCGTATCGTTGGCGCGAACTCGCAGGTTGGAACGGTTTCAACCTTTGGTCGAGGGTGAGGAACTTCATGACCGTTCCGGCTCAGAGCAACTACTTCGCCGTCATCAAGGTGGTCGGCGTCGGCGGAGGCGGCGTAAATGCCGTCAACAGGATGATCGAATCCGGGCTGCGGGGCGTCGAGTTCATCGCCACCAACACCGATGCCCAGGCGTTGCTGATGAGTGACGCCGACCTCAAGCTGGACATCGGGCGCCAGCTCACCCGGGGCCTCGGCGCCGGTAGCGACCCCGAAGTCGGCCGCCTGGCCGCCGAGGAGCACCGTTCCGAGATCGAGGAGGCCCTGAAGGGCGCCGACATGGTCTTCATCACCGCCGGCAAGGGCGGAGGCACCGGCACCGGGGCCGCCCCCGTGGTGGCCGAGATCGCCAAGGGCCTCGGCGCCCTGACCATCGGCGTCGTCACCCGGCCGTTCACCTTCGAGGGCCGCCGCCGCTCGGTCCAGGCCGAGCAGGGCATCCAGAACCTGAAGGAGAAAGTCGACACCCTCATCATCATCCCGAACGACCGGCTCCTGACCGTGTCGAACGAGAAGACGTCCATGGTCAACGCGTTCAAGATGGCCGACGAGGTGCTGATGCAGGGCGTCCAGGGGATCACCAGCCTGATCACGATTCCCGGCCTGATCAACACCGACTTCGCCGACGTCAAGATGATCATGTCCAACGCCGGCACCGCCATCATGGGGATCGGCTCGGCCACTGGTGAGGGGAGGGCCGTCAACGCCGCCCGGGCCGCCATCACCAGCCCGCTGCTCGAGGCCTCCATCGAGGGCGCCCGCGGCATCCTGCTGAACATCGCCGGAGGGCCCGACCTGGGCCTGTTCGAGGTGAACGAGGCCGCCGAGATCATCCACGGCGTGGCCCACCCGGACGCCAACATCATCTTCGGTAGTGTCATCGACGAGGCCATGGGCGAGGAGGTGCGGGTCACCGTCATCGCCGCCGGCTTCGAGCGGTGGGAGGCTCAGGCCCCGGCCCGCAGCGGTGCCGTCGCGCCGGAGTCGACCGGACGGGACGACTCCCGCAGCCGGGTGCTCGGTGCGGAGACGGCCCACGAGGACATCTTCGCCACCCCGACGGACGACGACCTCGACATGGGCGACGACGACTTCGACGTGCCCTCGTTCCTGCGCTGACGCAACCCGTGGCGCTGGTCACCGGCGCTCGTATCCTCGACCTCCCCGGTGGGGTCCACGCCGCCTGGAGCGACGCGTCGCGGGGCGACCTGCGGCCCCACGGCCACGGCCACGGCCACCAGGTTCCTCCGGCCTTGTCCGCCTTCGCCGCCGAGGCGGCGACGGTGTCGGGTGGATCCTTCGACAAGGTGTACTGGCTCGACCAGGTGCACGGCAGCACGGTGCTCGACGTCCCGGTGGGCCCCCGGCCCGCCCGGCCCGGTCCCGTGCCCGAACTGAGCCGGGGTCCTACCGCCGGTGACGCCCTGGTGGCGGATCGACCCGCCACCGCCCTGTGCGTGCTGACCGCCGATTGCGGGTCGCTGGCCCTGGCCAGCCCCGAGGGTGTCTTCGCCGCCGTCCACGCTGGCTGGCGCGGCCTGCTGGACGGCGTGGTCGAGCAGACGGTGGACCGGATGCGGGACCGTGGGGCCACCGAGGTGGTGGGAGCCCTGGGGCCGTGCATCCACGCCGGGTGCTACGAGTTCTCCGGTCCCGACCTCGACACCGTCGCCCGCGCCTACGGCGATGCCGTCCGGGGTACGACGGCTGCCGGTCGTCCGGCCCTCGACCTGCCTGCGGGGATCGCCGCCGCCCTGGACCGGGCCGGTGTCCCACGGCTCGATGGGGTCGACGCGTGCACCGCCTGTGGTGGCGGGTACTTTTCGCACCGGGCCCGCAGTGACACCGGGCGCCAGGCCCTGCTGGTGTGGTCCACGGGTGCGCCGTCGTGACCGCCGCCTTCCCGGGCTTCGACGATCGGGTGGCCGCCATCCGGTCCCGGATCGCGGCTGCCGCACCGGATCCGACAGCGGTCACCCTCCTCGCCGTCACGAAGGGCTTCGGGCCCGAAGCGGTGCGGACGGCGCTGGCCGCCGGCCTCGGGGCGGTAGGGGAGAACTATGCCGACGAGCTGGTGGCCAAGGCCGCCGCCCTGGCTGATGACCCCGGGCCTCCACCCGAGTGGCACTACCTCGGGGCGATCCAGCGGAACAAGGTGCCACGGCTCGCACCGATCGTGACCTGTTGGCAGGGTGTCTCGAGGCTCGAGGAGGGTCGGGCCATCGCCCGGCGCCGGCCCGGGGCCCGGATCCTGGTCCAGGTGGACGTGGCCGGCATGCCCGGGCGGGGCGGTGTGGCACCGGGCGCCGTGCCCGAGCTGGTGGCCCGCCTGCGGGACGAGGACCTGGGTGTGGCCGGGCTGATGGCCGTGGGCGTGCCGGGGCCGCCCGAGGGGGCGCGTGCGGGGTTCCGGGAGGTGGCGCGCCTGGCCGACGCCCTCGGCCTGGGCGTGCGCTCCATGGGGATGACCGACGATCTCGAGGTCGCCCTGTCCGAGGGCTCGACCATGGTCCGGGTGGGCCGGGCCCTGTTCGGCGAGCGCCCGCCCCGCACCGACACCTGACCCCGCCGGGCCGGCTGACGTGCCACCCGGGCGCCGGGCCAGGCACTACGCTGTCGCCGGGAGGAACAAATGGCAACTTCGTTCATCAAAAAGTCCATGGCGTACCTGGGACTGGTCGACGACTACGACGACTACGACGACTACGACCGGCCGGCACCGCTGAACACCCGTCAACGTCCCCTCGCGGTCGAGCCCGAGGACGAGGCGCCTGTTGCGACGACCGGGCGCATCCGGGTGACGCCCGCCGGCACCTCCTCCGGCACCGTGTCCGCCCCGGCCCAGCCGACCGCGGTGCGACCGGCCACCTCGCCCTCGGTCAAGATCTCGACGCCCGACGCCGGCGCCCGGGTGCACATCGTGGCCCCGGCCCGCTTTGCCGACGCCGTCGAGATCGCCAACCGACTGATGGCCAACCAGCCCGTCATCGTGAACATGCAGACCGCCGACCGCGATCTGCAGCGCCGCATGATCGACTTCTGCAGTGGCGCCACCTACGCACTGTCAGGTGGGATGGAGCGCGTGGCCGACGAGGTCTTCCTGCTCACCCCGTCGAACGTCAAGGTGTCCGAGGAAGAGCGGCAGCGCTTGGCCGACCACGGCCTGGTCTCCTCCTGACCCCGCGCCCCGCCTCAGCCGTGTGGCCCGTAGCCTGATCCGACATGCTCGCCATCATCGGGTACCTCCTGAACCTCTTCCTCCTGGTCCTGTTCGCCTACTCCATCCTGAGCTGGCTGACGTACTCGGGACGCCTGGCCTACGACTCGCCGGTGATCAAGGTGCAGCGCGTGCTCGCCACCATCTGCGAGCCGGTGCTGCGCCCGGTCCGAAAGGTCATCCCGCCGGTGCAGGTGGGCGGTGTGGGCCTCGACCTGTCCGTGCTGATCGTCTTCCTGGTGGTCGCCGTGCTGAACAACACCGTCTTCAACTGAACAGCGGGGGTCCCGGACGGGCCGCCCGCCGGCGCGACGGGACCCGTCCACCGACGCTGAACTGGGACGACGGACCACCTCGGGAAATCCCTGGATTTCGCCCGGGGCGCCGCTAGCATTGGCCCATGGACGCTTCCCAATCTGCACTCGACTCGCTGCGCACCGTGGAATTCCGCGAGACCCTGAAGGGCTACCACCGGGACGACGTGGACGAGTACCTGGAGAAGGCGGCCGTCGAGGCCGAGGGCCTGCAGGAGCAGCTGCGCCAGAACACCGAGCGCCTGCGCAAGGCCGCGGAGACGATCGCCCAGCTCGAGACCGAGCTCGCCGCCAAGCCCGAGGTGGTTGCCCCGGTGCCGGCGGCGCCGACCGAGCCGGTCATCGCCGACGACACGCTGCAGCGGACGCTGCTGCTCGCCCAGAAGTTCGTGGACGAGACGAAGGCCGACGCCGAGGCGGAGGCCAAGCGGGTGGTGGCGGACGCCGAGGCACAGGCCCGCAAGATCCAGGCCGAGTCCGAGCTGCGCCTCCGCGAGGAGGTCGCCCGGCTCGAGTCGAACCGCAACCATCTCTCCGACGAGGTGGAGACCATGGCCCGTCAGCTCGAGACGGAGCGTGAGCGGCTGCGGTTGGCCCTGTCCGAGATGATCACGTGGGTGGACGGTCACCTGGGGAAGCCGGCCGAGGACGGTGCTGCGGTGACCAGTATCAGCAACGCACAGCGCCCGTCGGGCGGTTCGGGCGAGGTCACCCAGCTGCGCCAGTCGGCATCGACTTCGGGCTCGCTCCCGCTGTAGGCGACCTCCGACACGCCACCGACGGCAGGCCTCGGGCTGGCTCCGGACGCACCCAAAGGCGTCGAAGCCGGCGGTGAGGTGGTGGGCTGACTGGCGCGTGGCACCCATTTGTGTCCGATACCGCTCCCACCACGACTAGGGTGCCGGGGACATCACGCCGGGTCCCTGGATTGCCGTGCCCACCCGGGCACGGTAGGGTCACCCGCTCGTCGATGTCGGCGGCACGGCCGTGCCGCAGTGCCCGGTCGCCGATTCCGGTTCGACGGGCGGATCCCCCAAGGAGGTCGAATTGACCGCAGTGAAGAAGTCGCCGGCGGGCACCACCAAGGCTGCCCCGTCCAAGAAGGCGGCTCCGGCCAAGAAGGCCACCACCGGCTCGACGGCCAAGAAGGCCACCACCGCCAAGACTGCGGCCAAGGCCACTCCGGCCAAGAAGTCGGCGCCTGCGACCAAGTCCACAGCGACCAAGGCCCCGACCAAAGCCGCTGCCAAGGCTCCGGGCAAGGTCACGGCCAAGAAGGCGGCGCCTGCGTCGAAGGCAGGACCGGCCCAGAAGTCTGGTCCGGCCACGAAGTCTGCCACCAAGGCCCCGGCCGCCACCAAGGCCCCGGCCGCCACCAAGGCCCCGGCCGCCACCAAGGCCCCGGCCGCCACCAAGGCCCCGGCCGCCACCAAGGCCCCGGCCGCCACCAAGGCCCCGGCCAAGAAGGCCGTCCCCGAGGCGCCGAAGCGGCCGACCGTGGGACCCTACGCCAAGGAGCCGAAGTTCCTCGACGCCCAGCGGGTGCTGCTGCACGAGGAGCGGACCATCTACGCCGGCCAGGCCATCGACCTACGGGCCGAGGCCGACTCCCTGGCCCTGGAGCGCGAGCCCGGTGACGTCCAGTTCGACGAGGAGTCGGGCGAGGGCGGTACCGTCACCGTCGACCGCGAGCGCAACCTGGCCCTGTCGGCGCAGGCGGTCCTGGCCGTCGAGGAGATCGACGATGCCCTGACCAAGCTCGACCGCAAGACCTACGGGTACTGCGAGCGGTGCTTCCAGCCCATCCCCAAGGCCCGGCTCCAGGCGCTGCCCTTCGCCCGCCTGTGCGTGGCCTGCAAGAGCGGTGGGCTGTCGCGACGCTGACCGATGAGCGGGACGCCGTGACCGGTGACGCCGGCCCTACGCCGCCGTCCTCCGGCCCGGCCCGTCTGGCCGTGGCGGCGGGCGTGGTCACGCTCGTCGTCCTCGCCGACCAGCTGACCAAGTGGTGGGCCGTCGACCGACTGGCCTCGGGCCCGGTGCACGTCGTCTGGCGGCTCGACCTGGCCCTGTCCATAAACACCGGCTCGGCCTTCAGCCAGTTCCGAGGGGCGACGCCGCTGCTGGTGGTCATCGCCCTCGCCCTGGTGGCCGTGCTGTGCGCCCTGATATGGCGAGCGCCGACACTGGGGCGGGCCGTGGTCCTCGGGTTGATCCTCGGGGGTGCCCTCGGGAACCTGGCCGACCGGTTCTTCCGGGGCACCCACGGCGGCGTGGTCGACTTCGTCGAATTCCACTTCTGGCCGACGTTCAACGTGGCCGATGCCTGCATCACCGTGGGCTGCGTTCTTCTGGCCGTGTCGCTCCTGCGGGGACCGGCGCGCCGGTGAGCACCTTTTCCGTCGAGGTTCCGGCGGGGCTGGACGGGGTCCGGGTCGACCGGGCCGTGGCCCTGCTGGCCGACGTGTCCCGCTCCGCCGTCGACACCCTGGTGACTGCCGGACGGGTGACGCTCGACGGACGGGTCGTGACCAGCCGCAGCGCCAAGCTCGTCGCCGGCCAGACGCTCGAGGTCGACCGGCCCGACGAGGTCGACGACCCGGGCCCCGAGGGTGACCCGTCGGTCGTGTTCACGGTCGTCCACGAGGACGCCGAGGTGGTGGTGGTGGACAAGCCGGCGGGGCTGGTCGTCCATCCCGGCGCCGGACACCGCAGCGGCACGCTGGTGCACGGGCTGGTGGCCCGTTTTCCGGACATCGCCGCCCTGCCCGGCCAGGTGGGCTCGGAGGCCGACCGGCCCGGCATCGTCCACCGCCTCGACCGGGGCACCTCCGGACTGATGGTGGTGGCCCGTACCCCCGATGCCTACCGGTCACTGGTGGCGCAGCTGTCGTCGCGCGAGGTGTCCCGCACCTACCGGGCCCTGGTGCTCGGCACCGTAGGAGGGGAGTCGGGTGTGGTCGACGCCCCGATCGGTCGCTCGGTCAGCTCGCCCACCCGGATGGCGATCTCACGGAAGGGCAAGGAGGCCCGCACCCGGTACCGGGTGGAGGAGCGGTTCGCCCTCCCGGCGCCCACCACCCTGGTGCGGGCGTCGCTGGAGACCGGGCGGACCCATCAGATTCGGGTGCACCTGGCGGCCATCGGGCACCCGGTGGCGGGCGACGAGCCCTACGGGCAGGGGCGGTCGTTGCCCGGGGCCACCATCTCGCGACCGTTCCTGCACGCCTATGCCCTGGCCTTCGACCACCCGGCGACGGGGGAGCGGATGTCGTGGACGTCCGAACTCCCCGAGGACCTGGCCGCACAGCTGGCCGCCCTGGAGCACTGAGCGGGGACCGGCCCACGGAGGATCGGCACACCGGCGACAGGTTCGAGTGCGGCCCCAGCCCGCCGACAGCCGCCCCTGCCGGCGTCGGGCCGTGGGGAAGGTTCAGGCAGCCTCGTGGGCGGCCTCGAGCACGTCGCTGACGGCGAGGATCTCGAGGGCCTCGGCCTCGGCCTGGCGGACCTTGCGCACGCCGATGCCCATGCGCTCGGCCGTCGTCTGCAACGACGCCGGGTCGCTCCCGTCGAATCCGAACCGGTGCCGGATGACCTCGCGCTGGAGGTCCGACAGCCGGTCGACGGCCTGGCGGACCAGGTCGAGCGTGAGCTCGACGGCCACGTCGTCCTCGAAGTCGCTCTTGTCGGTCGATACCAGGTCGCCCAAGGTGGCGGTCGAGTCGGCGGCGGCCGGCTGGTCGAGGCTGGCCACGACCCGGGCGGCCTGGGAAAGGTCGGACCGGACGGGCGCGGTGGTGTTGGTGGCCTCGTCGAGCTCGGCGTCGGTGGGCGGCCGCTGCATCTGGTGGGTCAGCTCCCACGTGGCCGCGTCCACCTGCTGATTGCGCTCGGCGACCTCCATGGGGAGGCGGATGGTGCGTCCGTGCTGCTGGACCGCCCGCTGCAGGGCCTGGCGGATCCACCAGGTGGCGTACGTGGAGAAGCGGAAGCCGCGCTCCCAGTCGAACTTGTCCACGGCACGCATGAGACCGAAGGTGCCCTCCTGGATGAGGTCGGGCAGGTCCACGCCACGGTCCTGGTAGCGACGGGCCCAGTGGACGACGAGGCGGAGGTTGGCCGCCACCATCTCGCGACGGGCGGCGTCGTCGCCGGCGGCAACGCGCTTGGCCAGCTCGGTCTGGGCGTCGTGGTCGGGCAGCGGGTGGTGGTCGAGGTCCCGCAGGAACAGGCCCAGGCTGTCGGCGTCGGTGCCCCGGTTGCGGGCCACGGCCTTCGACGAGGCGGCCGGCGATCCGCCGGCGGGCGCGGTGCGACCCGCCGTCGAGGGTGCGGCTGTCGTGGTCTTCGCTGATGCCGTGCGGGTGGTCATCCCTCTCCTCGTCCTGGTCGATGGACCTTCCCCGTTCTCAACACCGGGACCCGCCGGTCCATTCCTGCCCGTACCGGGGATTGCGCACGGGGGACGGTTTGCACACCGGGTATTCGTAGTGCTCGGCTGCACGGATGACCCCCGATCCACATCGCATGATCCTCGTCCGCCACGGCGAGACCGCCTGGAGCCGCGACCGTCGCCACACCGGGCGCACCGACATCCCCCTCACGCCGCTGGGCGAGTCCCAGGCCGCCCGACTGGCTCCCCGTCTGGCCGCGTGGACGTTCGAGCACGCCCTGGTCAGCCCCCTGTCCCGGGCGACCCGCACGGCCGAGCTGGGGGGCCTCGACGGCCTCGAGCCGGTCGATGATCTGCTGGAGTGGGACTACGGCGCCTACGAGGGTCGAACCACCGTGGCCATCCGGCTGGAGCGACCGGGCTGGGACCTCTTCGACGACGGGGTGCCCGGTGGGGAGACCATCGAAGAGGTGGCCGCCCGGGTGGACCGGGTGATCGCCCGGGCGCGGGCCGCGACCGGCGACGTGGTGTGCATCGCCCACGCCCACCTGCTGCGTGTGCTGGCCGTGCGCTGGCTGGGGGTGGACCCGTCCGCCGCCCGCTACCTGGTCCTGGGCCCGGCTTCGCTCAGCGTCCTCGGATGGGAGCGCGACCAGCCGGTGCTCGAACACTGGAACACGTAGCCGGGGCATCCTCCCGACCGCAGCGGTCGCCCCGCAACGCCGGACGGCAGGGCCCGGGGTCGCACCCCGGGTGCACCGGACCCGCACCGGACCCGCACCGGGCCGGGTCCAGACGATCCGCCGGGCACATGCGTTCGCCCCGCGGCGGCGTCAGGACCGGGGGCCGTCCGGGGTCCGCCCGGGCTCGCGCGCCACGTCCCGTGGTCCGTCCGGCTCGCCGGTGGGGCGACGGTCGGCGGGCCGGCTGGGTTCGAGCGACTCGCCGCGGAACAGCTGGCGGGGACCGGACCACATTGCCGGCGGGGCGTTGAACCGGTAGGCGATGGCGTACCCGACCGCCTCGTAGTTGACCCGCCAGCCCCGGAAGTGGGCCCAGGCCTCGTCGGCGGTCCGGGACGTGGGGAACCCGGAGGCCAGCAGGCGGTCCCGTGCGTCGTCGAACTGCGCACGGGTCATGACCAGGGGGTCCTCGGGCTGGGGGTCGGGATCGTAGGGGATCCGGGTGGCCCGGGCGATGTCGCGCAGGCACGTGAAGCCCATGCGGATGCACATGCGGGCCTCGATCGGCGCTCCCTCGGGATCGATGGCGAGCAGGAGGGCGGCGGCGTCCATGACGGCCACGAGGCTCACGATCCACGAGTTCGTCGAGCGGGGCGAGCGGAGGTAGAGCAGCGACGGGTACGTCGAGTGGCTCTCGGCCACGTCGGCGGCCCAGCGCTCCCACTCGGCGAAGAGGTTGGCCAGGTTGTCCACCGTGCCGACCAGCTGGTGGCGGATCAACAGCTCGGGGCCCCAGGCCGGCGAGCCGGCCCGGCTCTCCAGCAGGGTGACCAGCGTCTCGCGTCGGTTGTAGGCGGCGTACAGGGTGGGGAGATAGGCGATCTGGAGGGCGACCAGCACCATGCCGGTGCCGGCGGCGACGAAGTCGACCACCCTGGAGCCCTCGGTGTGGGACAGGGTGAAGCCGAGGGTGAACACCGACGACCCGGCCTCGGAGAATGCCTCGACGAACGGCTGGCTCCCGATGCCCCAATTGACCAGGGTGAACCCCAGCACGGCCATGGTCAGCCACGTGGTCAGCAGCACGATGAGGGCCACCGGCTCGCTGAGGGCCAGGATCCGGTCCTGGGTCGCGTAGGTGCGGGCGAGCGTGGCCACACGGCGGAACAGGCCGCGGGCGAGCACCATCGGGTAGGCGAGCCGGCTGGAGGCCGCCCGGGGGACGATCAGCACGGTCAGGACGCTGTAGGCGTCGGCGACCAGCACGACGATGCCTGCCAGCAGGACGGCCAGGCGGAGGGCGGTCACCGGTGGGGTGGCGGCGGGGTCAGACGGCCGCGTCGCGCACGGCGGGCGCCCGGCCCTGGGCGCGGGCGACCATGTCGGCCAGGTTGAACGAGTCGAGATGGGTCCGCATGTGCTCGCCCACGTCGGCCCACACGTCGAGCAGGACGCACTGTCCTTCGTGGTCGCAGGCACCGTTCTCGTGGGGGAGGCCGAAGTCGCCGGCCACGATGGGGCCGTCCACGGCCGACACGATCTGGGAGAGGGTGATCTCCGCTGGGGGACGGGCCAGGACGTAGCCGCCCCCGACGCCCCGCTTGGAGCGGACCAGGCCGGCACCCTTCAACGCGAGGAGGATCTGCTCGAGGTAGGGCTGGGGGAGCCCGGTGCGCTCGGCGATGTCCCGCACGGCGGTCGGGCCGCCCCCGTCGGTCTCGGCGTGCAGTGCCAGCGACAGGAGCGCCCTGCTGGCGTAGTCCCCCCGGGTGGATACCTTCACAGGTTCATGCTATTGCCTGGGCCTGTGCCCGGGGCCGTGGGCGACGCCCCCGGGCGGGGGACGTCGGCGGCGGGGCTCAGCGTCCGCCGAGCTTGCCGGCGGCGAGGTCCTCGGCCATCGCCCACCCGAAGGTGACCAGGCGACAGCCGCCGGTCACGTCCACGCGCTCGAAGAAGGTGACGTACTCGGCGCTCGGCTCCGACTTGTGGCTGGCGAAGTCGAACCCGCCGGCCTCGAGGCCGTCGCAGGTCACCACGAAGGTCCGGTCGTCGATGCGGCCGTCGGCGCCGAAGCGCTTGGCCAGCCGCCGGCCCCAGGCCCGCTCCTCCCCGGTGGCCTTCTGGTCGGGGGCGGGGACGACGTCGGTCAGGCCGGCGAAGGCCTTGAATCCGTCGGGGCCCAGCAGGCGGGTGCCCACCAGGACGTCCTCGTCGGGGAAGGCCAGCAGTGCCCGCCGGTACTTGTCGCCCATCATGGCCCGCAGCACGGTGTCGGACCGGGAGGTCCGGTCGACCGTGGCCAGCCCGATCAGGAGCGACGGGGTCCCGCCGATCCGCTCGAGGGTGGAGAAGGAGTAGCCCCGGAGCTTGGTGCCCTCGCGGGCCCGGGTGACCAGCACCCACTCCTCACGCTGTTTCGACAGGAACCCGATGTCGAAGCGGGGCTCCCGTTCGGCGCAGAGGTCGGCCATCTCGGCCAGCTCGGCGTCACTGATCGACGTGCAATCCTTGGTCTCCACCTGGATGGACATAAGTCGTTCCGTACTCCTCTATCTCCCTGCGACTGTCCCCCGCACCTGGCTGACCGTGGCTACCGGGACGTGCCGCCGCAGGGGTGGGGCCTCGTCACGGATGGTCCACGCCAGGAGCCGTCCGTCCATTTTACGAGGTTTTCGTGGTCCTGTCGTATCCGCCCCCGGCCGACGGCTCCGCGACGCCCTGACCAGGGACGCTGTCCCGCACCGGCGGCGGGCTGCCGGGGCACCCGATCCCGTCCATCTGACGACGCGTCTGTCCGGTCCTCCGCCGGGGCGGGCTCCGGACCCGGTCCGGAGCCCCCGGCGCGCCGGTCGCGGGTGTCAGCCCGGGATGGCGTTGGGGCCGAGCAGGACCCGGAGCTCACCCATCAGGCCGCGGCTCGAGTCGACGTTGAACTCCGACGGCAGGCGGAGCACCTTGTCGCCCACGTGGAGCAGGACGGGGGAGTGGCCCGGGTGTTCGGACAGGAGGCGCTTGAGGTCGTCCACGGTGCGGTCGGTCAGCGTCCCGAGCGGCAGAGAGATCCGCAGGTCCCGGAGCCCGTCGGCCACCAGTTCGGGCCGCTGGACGTCCATGGCCACGAGCTTCAGCCGCTCGTCGCGCATGTCGAGCCGGGCCTTGACCACCACGATGGCGTCGTCGTCGAGCAGTGCGCCGTAGTCGGCCATGGTCTTCGGGAAGACGAAGGTCTCGATCGAGGCGTTCAGGTCCTCGAGCACGAAGGTGGCCATGAGGTCGCCCTTCTTCGTGTACCGCCGCTGGAGCTCGGTGATGACCCCGCCGACCACCTTGACCCCACCGCCGTCGTAGCCGGAGGCGGCCATGGCGTCGGGGTCGTAGTCCCGAAGCTCCGCCAGTCCGCAGTCGGTCAGCCGGGCCAGGCTCCCCTCGAGGCCCATCAGCGGATGGTCGCTGATGTAGAGGCCCAGCATCTCCTTCTCGAAGGCGAGGCGGAGCGACTTGTCGAACTCGCTGTCGGAGATGGGGAGCCGGGTGTCGGCGAACCCGGTCGTCAGCCCCTCGGTGGGCTCCTCCAGCGTGGCGAAGAGCGACATCACCCCGGCGTCGTGCTCGCGCCGGCGCTCGAGCGTGCGGTCGACGATCTCCTCGAACGTGAGGAAGAGGCCCTGGCGGGCGTGGCCCATGGAGTCGAAGGCGCCGGCCTTGATGAGCGACTCGATGGTCCGCTTGTTCAGCACCTGGGGGTCGACCCGCTGGCAGAAGTCGTAGAAGTCGGCGAACGGTCCGTCGGCCTCGCGCTCGGCGACGATGAGGGCGACCAGGGCCTCGCCGACGTTGCGCACGGCTGCCAGGCCGAAGGTGATGGCACCGGCGCTGTCGCCCGAGGTGCCGATGTCCCCTTCGCCCGCCGTGAAGTCCGGGGTGAATTCGGCCCGTGACCGGTTGACATCGGGCACGAGGACCTCGATGCCGAGCGTCCGGCACTCGGCGAGATAGATCGCCGTCTTGTCCTTGTTGTCCTTGACCGAGGTGAGCAGGCTGGCGAAGTACTCGACCGGGTAGTGGGCCTTCAACCACGCCGTCTGGTAGGCGATGAAGCCGTAGCCGTAGGAGTGCGACTTGTTGAATGCGTAGTCGGCGAACGGCTCGATGATGTCGAACAGCGTGGTGCCGAGCTCCTCGCCGTAGCCTTCGGTGACGCAGCCGGCCACGAACTTCTCGCGCTCGGCCTGGATGAGGGTGCGGATCTTCTTGCCGCACGCCTTGCGGAGGTTGTCGGCCTCGGCCAGCGTGTACCCGGCGAACTTCTGGGCGACCCGCATGACCGACTCCTGGTAGATCATCAGGCCGTAGGTGTCGGCGAGGATCCCCTCGAGGTCGGGGTGCTCGTAGGTCACGGGCTGACGGCCGTTCTTGCGGTCCGCGTAGTCCTTGTGCATGTTGGCCGCCATCGGGCCGGGCCGGTACAGGGCCACGAGCGCGGCCACGTCGTCGAAGGTGGTCGGCGCCAGTGACCGCATGAGTGACCGCATGGGTCCGCCCTCGAGCTGGAAGACGCCCATCGAGTCGCCCTTGCGCAGCATGACGAAGGTGGGCCCGTCGTCGAGCGGGATGTTGTCGATGTCGGGACGTGAGCCGGTAGACGACTCGATGAGGTCGAGGGCCCGTTCGATGACCGACAGGTTCCTGAGCCCGAGGAAGTCCATCTTGAGCAGCCCGAGGTCCTCGACACCGTGCATCTCGTACTGGGTGACGATCGGGGCGTCGTCGGGGTTGGCACTGTCCGGCTTGCGCTGGATGGGGACGTACTCGGTGAGGGGCTGATCGGTGATGACCACGGCCGCGGCGTGGATCCCGTCGCCGCGCCGCAGCCCCTCGAGTCCCTTGGCCACGTCGATGACCCGCCTGGCCTCGGGGTCGGACTCGTACATGGTCCGGAGCTCACCGGCGAGCTGGAACCCCTCCTCGAACCCCTCGGTCCTGGCCAGGCAGGCGGCGAGCGGCGTGTCGCGCCCCATGAGCAGCGGTGGCATGGCCTTGGCGATCTTGTCGCCCACGATGTACGGCAGGCCGAGCACCCGTGACGCGTCGCGCACGGCGGCCCGCGCCTTGATGGTCGAGAAGGTGACGATCTGGGCGACGTGGTCCGACCCGTAGCGCTCGGCGGCGTACTTGATCATGTCACCGCGGTAGCGCTCGTCGAAGTCCATGTCGATGTCGGGCATCTGGATGCGGCCCGGGTTGAGGAAGCGCTCGAACAGGAGGTCGTACTTGATCGGGTCGAGGTCGACGATCTGGAGGCAGTAGGCCACGCAGCAGCCTGCTGCCGAACCCCGGCCGGGGCCGACCCGGATGCGCTGGGAGCGGGCGAAGCGGATCAGGTCCCACACCACGAGGAAGTAGGCGCTGAAGCCCATGCTGCCGATGACGTCGAGCTCGTAGTCGAGGCGCTCCATGACCTCGGCCGGGATCGGCATGCCGTAGCGCTCCTTGGCGCCCTCGACGCTGAGGTGCCGGAGGTAGGCGGCGGCACGGACCTCGTAGGTGTCGCCGGTGAACTCGTCCGGGACCGGGAACTGGGGAAGCGACGGCTTGCCGAAGTCGATCTCCACGTTGGCCCGCTCGGCGATCAGCAGCGTGTTGTCGCACGACTCGGGCAGCTCGCGGAACAGATGGCGCATTTCGGCGGCGGACTTGAGGTAGTGCTCCTCGCCCTCGAACTTGAACCGCTTGGGGTCGTCGATGAGCGCGCCCGTCTGGACGCACAGGAGGGCGTCGTGGGCGACGTGGTCCTCACGGTGGGTGTAGTGGCTGTCGTTGGTGGCGAGCAGCGGCGCCCCGATACGCTGGGCGATCTCCACGAGGGCCGGGTTGGTCTTGTGCTGCTCGGGCAGGCCGTGGTCCTGGATCTCCACGAACAGGTTGCCCCTGCCGAAGATGTCCTGGAGGCGCCCGGCCAGCATCTCGGCCTTCACCTGGTCGTCGGCCAGCAGTGCCTGCAGGACCACCCCGCCCAGGCAGCCGGTGGTGGCGATGAGGCCCTTGGCGTGGCGTTCCAGGAGCTCCCAGTCCAGGCGGGGCTTGTAGTAGTAGCCCTCGAGGTAGGCGGCCGACGAGAGCTTCAGCAGGTTGCGGTAGCCCTCGTTGGACTCCGCCAGCAGGGTGAGGTGGTAGTAGAGCTTCTCGCCCCCGCCGGCGTCGCCTCCGGTGTCGTCGACCTTGCCCCGGCGCACCGGGCGCTCGTGGCGGGACTCCCCGGCCATGTAGGCCTCGGTGCCGATGACCGGGTTGATGCCGGCCTTGCGACAGGCGGCGTAGAAGTCGAGGACGCCGTACATGTTGCCGTGGTCGGTGATGCCGAGGGCCGGCTGTCCGTCCTGGACGGCCGCCTCCACCAGGTCCTTCACCCGCGCCGCACCGTCCAGCATCGAGAACTCGGTGTGGGTGTGCAGGTGGGTGAACGACCGTTCTGCCAACGTCTGCGCGCCTTCCTCGGATCGGTCGCCCGCCCGGGGAGTGTGCCCCGGAGGGCTGTCCCCAGGCTGTGGACGAGTTACAGCGGTGTGATTCCGACGATAGCGCGGCCGGACCCCGCGGATCGTGGTGGTCCGCTGACCTGGGACGGGGTCCGGGCCTGGCCGCCGGGCGACCCCGGGACCGGTCGGGTCAGCCGGACCCGCCGAGCAACCGGCAGGCGTCTCGGTGGCCGAGGGCATCGGTCACGAGCTCGTGGGCCACCTCGTCGGACATCCGGTTCGGACGCCGGTCGAGCACCGACAGACAGAGCAGCCAGTGGACGGAGTGGCAGTCGGCCGGGCGCCACCGGCGCAGGACGGCGGCATTCCGTCCGCACCTCGGGCACCGGAAGCGGACGCCCTCGAGCTCGTCGCACCAGCTGAGGAACCGGTGGCTGCCGGTGACGGTGCCCTCGCGCGCTGCGGGCCGGATGCGGACCGTCCAGGCCACCACCTCGGTCGCCTCCGCACCGCTGCCGCCGGATCCACCCCACCGTCGCACCGTCCGCCCGCCTCCTGTCGCACCGCCGACCGCAATGCCCGGCCGCCGGAGCGGCCGTGCGATGTCCCGATGGTAGGCATGGGAAGCGGCCCGGCGCCGGCGTGGCGCCGCGGTGCTCAGAGCCGGCGGACCACCCGTGCCGGGGTGCCGACGGCCAGGACGCCGGCGGGGAGGTCGCGACTGACCACCGCCCCGGCACCGACCACGGTGTCGTCGCCTATGGAGACACCGGGCAGGACCACGGCCCCGCCGCCCAACCACACGTTGTCGCCGAGGGTGATGGGCGACGCCTGCTCCCACTTGTCCCGGCGCAGGCCGGCGTCCAGCGGATGGATGGGGGTGAGCAGCTGGACGTTGGGGCCGAGCTGGCAGTCGGCTCCGATGGTGATCGGTGCCACGTCGAGGGCGACCAGCCCGAAGTTGACGAAGGTCCGGTCGCCGATCGAGAGGTGGAAGCCGAAGTCGACGTAGAGCGGCGCCCGGACGACGGCGTCGCGGCCGAGCGTTCCGAGCAGGCGTTTCAGCAGGTCGTCCCGACCGGTCCGGTCGGCAGACGGTGTGGCATTGACGAGTTCCATCAGCCGGTGGGCCTCGGCCTGCTCGGCCACGATCCGGGGGTCGTCGGCCAGGTAGAGCGCCCCGGCCGTCATCCGCTCGTAGTTCGTGCGAGGGTCGCCGGCGGTGGGTTCCGGCGCCGGTCGGGTGGCGCGGTCGTCGGTCACGGCCCGGGCCGTTCGTCGACACGACGCAGGAGGTCGAGGGAGGCCGCCTCGATCTGCTGTTGGGCATCGGCCCGACTGATGGTCGGGGTGCCGTCGCCCCGTTGGGTGCCGTAGTCGCCGAAGTCGGCGTGGACCGCCCCCGCCACCGTCGTGTACCGGGTGTCCGGGGGCAGGTCGCGCCGGGACGCCTCGATCTTGGCCGGGGTGGCGAGCCCGTCGTTGCCGGCCGCCACCGAGGTGACGAGGAGCGACGTGGCCGACGCGATGCTCCCGTTCGGGTAGGAGGCCCACAGGAGGAGCCCGTCGACGCCTGCGTGGCCCGCCCCGGCGTAGGAGGAGGCCACCACACCGCCGAGCGAGTGGCCGCCGATCACCCATCGGCGCACCGCGGGGAGGCCGCCGATGATCCCCGCCGGGGCTCCGGAAGCCAGGAAGGCGATCCCGTAGGGCGGCTTGACCACCACCACCGGGAATCCGTGGGCGGCCATCGTGGTCAGAAGGGGCACGTAGGCCCGGGGGTCGACCAGGGCCCCCGGGTAGAAGATCATGCCCGTGACCGCGGTGTGCCCGGTCGGCACCAGATCGATGCGCGAGGCGGAGTCGAGGACCCGCACCGCCGGGGTGCCGGACATGGCTGCCACGGCGACGTCGCTGGCCGGCAGCGGGCGCAACCACACCAGTCCGATCACCAGCACGGCGGTGCCGGCGATCCCGAGCCCCCGGGCGGCCACGACCCGCGCGCGCGAGCGCTCGCGGAACCGGTGGTGGTCCCGGCCGACGTCGACCAGGGACCAGGTCACGGCCACCACCGAGACGGCGCCCACCACGAGCAGGGTGAGCAGGTAGGCGGGCTGGGACGCGGCGATCGCTCGCCACCGGGTGGCCAGGATCACCAGGACGGCGACCAGGATGCCCGCCACCGGCACGAGCACCCACCGGCGCGGCGGTATCCGTCGGGTGGCACGCATCGTGCCCGACGATAGGCGGGGCGGACCCGGGCCGTGTCCGCCTCCGGCGTGCGAGGATCGACCCATGACGACCCGACCGACGCAGTCGAACGAGCGCATCGAGGTGGCACGGACCGTGGCCGCCGAACCTGCGACCGTGTTCCGCCTCCTGTGCGACCCGCAGGGACATGTGGCCATCGACAGCTCCGGCATGCTCCAGTCGGCCACGGGCGCCCCGGTGGGCGCCGTGGGGGACACCTTCGTGGTGCACATGGACCGCGAGGCCCTCAACGACTATCCCATGGGGGAGTACGACGTGACCGTCGAGATCACGGCCTTCGAGCAGGACCGCGAGGTGGCCTGGACCGTGACCGGTCGCATCCGTCCCCAGATCGGCCACGTCTACGGCTACGTCCTGGAGCCCGTGGAGGGCGGCACGTCGGTGACCTCGTACTACGACTGGTCGACGATCGCCCCCGAGTGGCTCGACGCCGGCATCTTCCCGGTGCTGTCCGAGGGAGCGCTGCGGGCGACCCTCGGGATCCTCGCCCGCACGGTGGCCCCGCCCGCCGGACACCCGGTCGGGGATCCTGGGGGGCCGGGTGGGCCGTAGGCTGGCGGGATGCCCGCGTCCGAGGTGCCCGTCGTCCGCGGCCCGTGGTCGACAGACCAGGTGGCCGCCTTCCTGGCCGAGTCGGTGATCCCCGTGCGCATCGGCGTGGACGCGGGTCCCGGGGGACCGCTGGTCCTGTCCGTGTGGTTCGTGCCCGACGGCCTCGAGCTCATCGGGGCCACCCGCCCGACGTCGACGCTGGTGCGGTGCCTCGAGCGCCGTCCCGAGTGCGGGTTCGAGGTCGCCGCCGATGCCCCGCCCTATCGCGGGGTGCGGGGGAGGGCCCGGGTCGAGCTCGACCGGGTCGGCGGCGCCGCCACGCTCGACCGGCTCCTGGGTCGCTACCTGGGCGGGATGGACAGCCCGTTGGCCGACCGGCTGCGGGCGGCAGCCGCCGACGAGGTGGGTTTTCGACTCCGGCCGGCGTCGCTCACCAGCTGGGACTACCGGGACCGGATGGCCGCCAGCCTGGACTGAGGCGTAGTGAGGCGTCGACAGACGTGCTCGGGAATCGGTCTGCCGGCGGGATGTGACCCGGCACGGGGCGCCGACCCGACCGGATGTCCTACAGGTAGGTGCCGGGGCGCCCGTCGGTCGGGCCGGGCCCACCGCCGATCGAGCGCTGGCGCATCTCGTCCAGCTGGGCCCGAGCCGCCACCTGCTGGGCCACCAGGGTGGCCTGGATCCCGTGGAAGAGGCCCTCGAGCCATCCCACCAGCTGGGCATGGGCGATCCGCAGCTCGGCGTCCGACGGGGTGTCGGAGTCGAAGGGGATGGAGACCCGGTCGAGCTCGGCGGCCAGGTCGGGCGAGAGGCCGTCGGCCAGCTCGCGGATGGACTGCTCGTAGATCTCGCGGAGGCGGCCCCGGCTGGCCTCGTCGAGCGGTGCCTGGCGGACCTCCTCGAGGAGCTGCTTGACCATGGAGCCGATCCGCAGCAGCTTGGCCGGCTGCTCGATCGATTCGATGTGCTCCTCGTCGGCGGAGCCCTCGGCGCCGTCGGTGCCCGGCGAGCCGGGTTCGAGCGCCACGGTGTCCACGACCTCGGGTCGCAGCGCCTCGATCGGCTCGGTGGGGGCGGTGTCGTCGGTCACAGTCGTGCTCCTCCTAGTGCCACGAGGGGCACCAGCACCTCGTCGTCGGTCAACGAGCCGTGTCGGCACACCAGGCGGTTCTCGCCGGTGTCGGCCGGATCGACGAAGGCGATCGGCTCGAACGGAACCAGCGCGACGTCACCCAACCGGTCGGCGAAGCCGTCCGCCAACGGGCCGCCGAACCAGCCGTCGTCGATGAGCTGGTCGCGGGTACCGATCCACGTGGTGTCGCCATAGAGCTCCTGGAGAAGGGTGGCGAGGTCGTCGGCAGCGCCCGGCCGGGCGTGCAGCCAACGGAAGCGGCCTTCGCCGGAGAGGAATTGCACCATCGACATGGCATCGCGTCCGAGCAGCTCGACCCGGTTGCCGACCTCGATCTGTCCGTGGTCCGCCGTGACGAGGAGCACGGCCCCGGGGGGCAGTGACGCGGCCACGTCGCCGACGATCCGGTCGACGGCGGCCAGTTCGGCGTCGTAGTGCGGCCCCAATCCGTGAGCGTGGGCGATCTTGTCGATGCCGTCGTAGTAGGCGTAGACGAACGGGGCGCCGGCCTCGAGGCGCGCCGACACCTCGACCGGCAACGACGAGGGCATCCGGTAGCCGTAGATCGGCGAGTCACCGAGATGTGCAGCGGTGAACCCGGTGCCGCCGAAGTCGACCTTGGACACGACGGGCACCGCCCCGGTGCTCCCCGGAAACGGGGCGATGGGCTGGAACTCGCGCACCGGCACGGTGCGACGGGCGTCGGCCTCGGCGCTGTTGCCGAGCGTCCACCGCAGCATGTTCATGATCCGGTCGCCGTCGGCAAGGCGGTAGCCGAGGATCCCGTGGTCGGCCGGGGGCCGGCCGGTCGTGATCGAGGTGAGGGCGGCGGCCGTGGTGGTGGGTGCCACCGAGGTGATGGCCCGATCGATGCCGGCGGCGGCCGAAAGGGTCGGGGCCAGATCCGCACGGTCCCGCAGCTGGGCCCAGCCGAGACCGTCGATCACCAGGAGCACCACCTGGCGAGCGTGCTCGGCGGCCTCGGGGAGCCAGTCGTGCCCCTCCGCCGGGGCGGCGAGCCCGCCGAGGAGCCGGGGCACCACATTGGCGATGCAGGCACCGGAGTAGTCGGGCAGGACGGGCGCGGGAGCGAGCGTTCCGGGGGATGGCTCAGGCGCGGTCATGATCCCTGACTGTAGGCGAGGAGGGGGCAGCCACGGCCGCACCGCGTGGTCATCGGGTACGCCAACGGGCGCTCTCGCCCGGTCCGGGTGACCCGTTCGGATCAGCGGTGCTGCTCGGCCCGGCGGCTCAGCTGCGCGGCAGCAGTGCCCGCACCGTCTTGTAGCAGTGCCCGTCGCGCGGCGTGCTCACGGCGGCCACCAGGTAGTGGGGCTTGAACCCCAGCGCCGAGGCGAGGTCCTTGCCCTGGAGGCGGTCGCGCCGGGCCACGTCGAGCGCCCGCTCGAGCTGCGGGTCCTCGACCGGCAGCCAGTTGTCGCTCCGTCCCCACCCGAACCGGACCCAGGCGGTGCGGTCGCCGATGCGCCGGAACAGGACCGGGCCCTTGGTCGGCTCGATGAGGGCGAGTGATGGCCGGAAGCCCTTGAACTCCCAGTAGGGGGCGGACGCACCGGGGAACCCGAGCACGTGCTCCTCGACGGGGGCGGCCAGCTGGTGGAGCAGGTGGCGGACCTTGCGCCCGTGCAGCGTGCCCAGGTGGCGGGGGAGCCCGGTGGCCGTGACCGCCTCGGGCTGGGCGAGGTCGTCGCGTTCGGGCTCGGCGGCAAGCAGGGTCTCCACGACATCGAAGGGGGCGAGGTCGGGCCCGTGCTCCTCCGGCCACTCCACCCGCACCCGGACCAGCGCCCCCGAGGCGAGGTCGACCCCGGTGGTGTCCTCCTCGTGGCAGGCCAGAACCAGGAGGGTGAGGGTGGTGCCGCCCTCCACGGCGATCTGATCGCGGTGCTTGACGGCACGGGCGACGTCCCGTGCCGTGCCGCTGCGCGGGGTGCGTGCGGAGTGTGTTGCCATCACACGGACCTGTCTAGCAGTTCGCCTCGGCGAGCTGACCGGCCAGGGTGGCCGGGTCGGCGGCCGGCGCCCGGCAGGCGTAGTGGCGGCACACGTAGGCGAGGTCGGGGGCGCGCCCGGCCCACAGGGCCGACCCGGTGGGCTCGCCCCAGGCCACCACCGCGTCGGGTCGCCAGGCCCGCCGGTACTCGTCGAGCAGGTCGCTCCGGTCGCCGGTGATGACGACCTCGGTGCCGCCGCGGGCGAGCAGGTCGGCGGTCAGGACGGTGTGGGCGAAGGCCGTGGGGTGCCGGGTGAGCAGTTCGCCGAGGAGGTCGACCACCCTCCTGGCGTGTGCGGTGTAGGTGTCCACCCCGGTCAGGGACCCCAGGCGTGCCAGGGCCAGCGCGGCCACGGCGTTGGCCGAGGGGGTGGCCCCGTCGAACACGTCCTTGGTCCGGGCGATGAGCTGCTCGCCGTCCGACGCCGTGGTGAAGAACCCACCGCCCTCGACGTCGCCGAACCGCTCGATCAGTGCGTCGGCCGTGGCCGTCGCCCGGGTCAGCCACACGGCGTGCCCGGTCAGCTCGGCCAGGCGGGTGAAGCAGTCCACCAGCCAGGCGTGGTCGGCGGCGTAGGCGAGGTGACGGGCACCCCCGTCGCGCTGCCAGCTGCGCAGCCACCGGCCCTGCCCGTCGACCAGATGGGCGCACAGGAACTCGCCGATCCCCACGGCCGCGGTGGCCCATGCCGTCGAGCCGGCGGCCGCCGCCGCCTCGGCCAGGGCCGACGCATACATGGCGTTCCACTCGGTGAGCACCTTGTCGTCGAGCCCCGGCCGGATCCGGGTCGACCGGGCGGCGGCCAGCAGCCGCCGCCCCTCCTCGACCGCCGCCGGCCCCCCGAGCGGGGCGCCGACGGGGCGTCGCAGGATGGTGCTCCCCTCGAAGTTGCCCCCGGGGGTCACGTCGAACCACGCCGAGAGCGCCTCGGCCACGCCGGGTGCACCTGCCGCCGCCTCGGCCACCTCCGCGGGCGACCAGACGTAGAATCTGCCCTCGACGCCCTCGGAGTCGGCGTCCTCGGCCGAGTGCACCCCGCCCTCGGGCCCGGTCAGGTCGCGTGTCACGTAGGTGACGATCCCGTCCATGACCTCCCGGTAGCGGGGGTCGCCGGTCACCTGCCAGCCGTGGAGGTAGGCCCGCAGGAGCCCGGCCTGGTCGTAGAGCATCTTCTCGAAGTGGGGGACCAGCCACTCGGTGTCGGTGGCGTACCGGGCGAACCCCCCGCCCAGGTGGTCGTGGATCCCTCCGGCCGCCATGGCATCGAGGGTGCGCACGGCCATCGCCTCGGCGGCGGAGCCTCCGACGGTACCCCGGGCCCGCAGCGCCTGGCGCAGGGCCAGGTCGACCAGCGACGGCTGGGGGAACTTCGGGGCGACGCCGAAGCCTCCCCACTCGGGGTCGAACCGGGCAGCCAACTGCTCGACGGCGGGCCCCAGCAGGTCGGGCGGCTCGCCGCCGAGCCCGTCCAGGAGCGACGGCGCGCCTGGTCGGGACTCGATCACCGATCGGGCGGCGATAGCGCCGGACAGCTCGTCGGCCTGCTCCTCGGCCTCGGCTCGCCGGTGGTCCCAGATGTCGCACAGTGCGCCGAGGACCGTGGTGAAGGAGGGGCGGCCGGGCAGGTCGCGGGGTGGGAAGTAGGTGCCGCCGTAGAAGGGGCGCCGGTCCGGGGTCAGGAAGACGCTCATGGGCCACCCGCCGGACCCGGTCATGGCCTGGACGGCCTCCATGTAGACGGCATCGACGTCGGGCCGTTCCTCGCGGTCCACCTTGACGCACACGAACGAGTCGTTCAGCAGTCCGGCCACCACCGGGTCCTCGAACGACTCGTGGGCCATGACGTGGCACCAGTGGCAGGCCGAGTACCCGACCGACAGGAAGATCGGTTTGTCCTCGACCGCGGCCCGGGCGAACGCCTCGTCGCCCCACGGGTACCAGTCGACCGGGTTGTCCCGGTGTTGCAAAATGTATGGTGAGAGTTCACCTGGCGGGGTGTCTCGGAGGAGCGGCAACAGGTTGGTCCTTAGTCTTCGGCCGGGATGATCGTCACCCGTCCGGGATTGAATTTAGGGCCCGAGCGCCTTCCTCTGGCCGAAGGACCGATCTGCACCTGATCGACGAGTGCGCGCAGAGTGGATCTGCGCTGGTTCACTTCCAGGCCGTCCCACTCTTCGGGCGTCAGCGGCTGGGCTGCCAACGCAGTCATCCGATCCTGTCGGAGCTCGATCGCAGCGAGTTCGTTCTCCAGCTTCCCGAGCTTCGTGCTGGTGTCCCGGAAGCGACTGCGGTAGCGGGTGAGCGAGCGAGGGGCGTCGTAGAGGCCGGCGGCCCGGTCCTCTTCGAGACGGTTCAGTGCCTCAGTGGCGACGGCGATGTCCTGGCGTAGGACCTCTGCCGCTTTGGATGCCTTGTCCCCTCGACGCCTCTCTCGTTCCCCGGCGGCGATGACTTCGGGGTTCAGTCGTTCGAGTGCCCAGGTGGTGACGTACGCCTCCAACCCCTGGCGGCTGATGGTGTTGTACTGACAGGTCCCAGACCCGTCACTGGCGGCATAGCAGCTGTAGGTCCCCTTCGGGTTTCCGGTCCCCTTCATGCGACAGCCGCACAAGCCACAACGGACGAGCCCGGTCAGGAGAATGTCGTTGGACCGTCGTCCGGATCCAGCCCCGGCCGGATGGTTCGCATCGAGCGTTGCGACGACCCGCCTCCACGTGGCCGGATCCAATACCGGTACTTCGATCCAGGTGGTGCGCTCACCGTCACCGTCCCGGACGACCCCTGCCCGCCAGATCGAGTCACCGCCGGTCGCAGGATTCCGGAGCCATTTGGAGAGGTTGGGGCCTCGCAGGGGTCCACCGCTCCGGTTGGTGAATCCGGCACGATTCAGTTCGACGGCCGCCTCGGTGAGCGTTGCGCCACCCAGGACCAGGTCGGCACTCTTCTGCAGGATCTCCGTCTCGATGGGCTCCTGGGCGAGCACCCACCCGTGGCCTTCTCTGAATGCGCTGGTGTACCCGAAGTTGGGGGTGCCACCCCGGAACCGGCCCTCCTGGACGATGACCTCCTGGGCCGTTCGGACCCGGCTGCCGATCGTCTTGGACTCCATCTGAGCGAACTGGACCATCATCGTGGCGGTCATCTGTCCGACGTCCGTGGTCGTGTCGATTGGCTGAGTCGCACTGACGAGCGCAACCCCGTGTTTGGTTGCGGCGTCGTAGAAGTCCAGCCACTGCCGCATTCGCCGCACCAGTCGATCCAGCGAGTAGAAGACGACCGCTCCGCCGCGGTACTCCTCAAGCCGCTCGGATAGGGCCTCGAAGCTCGGGCGGATGACGGTCGTCTGGAAGGCGGACTTGTCGTTGTCCTCGTAGTAGTCCCCGCCCTTCGTCCAGGGGCGTGAGTCGTACGTCATCGATTCAGCGAGCGACTCCGTTCTCGTTTCGCAGGAAGCCCGCTGTTTGCTGATCGAGACGGACGCTTCGGTGGCCCTACTCAATCGTGTGTACACGGCCACTCGGGGCATCCCAGCGCCACCGGACTCGCTCCCCGTCCTGGCACGGCGTGGATTGGGGCTCCTGGGCATCTGGCCAGTCTTCCGGACCCACGTGCACGAAGGGGGGAGCTACGGGCCTGAGAGGGTCATTTCGGCACCTGTATCGGGGTGACGACGCCCAAGTTCTCCGTTTGCCCTGGCCAGCCGAATGCCCCTCTGACGGGCGTTCCCACGGTCCGGGGCATGAAGACACAGCCCCGGAAATACCAGCTCCCCGCCACCGCCACCGAGGCAGCCAAGACGGCCGCTCGCACGTGCCCGACCCCATCCCCCCGGGTGGTGGCTCGCATCCTTCGGGAGGTCCGTCCGGAAGGCCACCGTGCCGGACGCTGAGGACCAACCAGCGGAGGGCGAGTGCAGCAACCCCATCCGGCTCCTGCGGCGGACCATCGACACCCGCTCAGGTGACCTCACCGAACACGAGGTCGAGAAGCGATGCGGGAACCGACGGGAGAGCGAGTGCCCGTCGTGCTCCCGCCTCTATCGGGGGGACGCCTTCCAGGTCATCCGGTCGGGTCTGTTCGACGAGGCAAACCCCAACACCGTGTTCACCTGGGTGACGCTCACGGCTCCCGGCTCGGACGTGTTCGGCCGGATCCACAGCCAGCGTCGGAACAACGGACGCATCCGGCCGTGCGGTTGTCGGCTGCGGCACGAGGACGGGGATCCGCTCATCGGTACGCCGATTGACCCGAACACCTACCGCTACGACCGAGCCGCCGACTTCAACGCTCACGCCGGTCGCCTGGCTGCGGTGACCTTCCAGAAGTTGGGCCGCCTCCTCAAGCGGAAGCTCGAGGTAGTCCGAGTGGTCGAGTACCAATCCCGCGGCCTGGTGCACGTCCACGCCCTCATCCGTGGCGTGGTCACCCGGCGCTCATTGCAGGTCGCCATCGCTGGCGGAGTCAACCTGAGGACGCAGCGCCGGATCGCTCCGGCGTCTTCCGGTGGCTGGTCCTGGGGTCCTCAGTGCGACGCCCAGGTGGTCACCGCCGCCACGAGCGGCAAGCTGATCTCGTACATGATCAAGGTCGTCGGGTACGCCATCAAGTCGGTCGGCGACGTGTCTCCCTCGGCTGGTCTGCACGCCCGCCAGATGGAACGGGCAGGACGCCGCTCGTGCTCGTGCAGCCATTCGGACTCGATCTGCCGGGCCGGTGCCCGGCTCGTGACGCAGCAGCAGGTGACTACGTCGGATGGCACGGTCGTCGAGGTAGGACTGCACCCGCACTACCAGAGCAACGCACCCGTGACGTACTGCCGTCGCCACCAGGCCGCCCGCCGTGGGTGGGGTTTCCGGGGGCATGTTCTCACGGTGTCCCGACAGTGGGGTCTGACGTTCCAGGCCGTCCGTGCTCGGCGTCAGCAGTGGCGCACGCACGGGACGGTGGTGCCCGATCACCTGATCGTCCAGTGGGTGGTGCTCGGCCGAGGCACGACCCCCGCTCTGCCTGGTCCGTAGCGGACCGTCGGCCTCCAGAGCTTCGTTGCCCGGGATTCGACCCGGGCTTCTTCTGCGTTCACGGACCTGTGTCCTGCCCGCAATCCCGCTGCCCGGAGGGACACTTGTGGACCGCCGGGCGGTGATGTCGGGCCGCACCGACGCCTCGGGCTACCGAATCGAGTGCGCGGCATGGCCTGCGGGGCGGCGGAGCCGGTCCGCCTTGATCCTGTAGAGAAACTCGTCACACTTCAGGGCTTCGTGCGCAATGTCTCGTGCCCGGGACGATGGACAAGGCCAGCCACCCTGTTGGCCCAGAGATCCAGGAGTCACAGCCATGCGCTTGCCCGTCGATGTTGCCCACCTCACCGTCCTGATCATCGGTGATCCCGTACCTGTGAACGTCTACGGCACAGATACCCAGCGGGTGGCTGCCGACGGACGGCCCTTGTTCAAGGTGCCCGTGCTCCTCTCGGGAACGGGGGAGAAGACCGACCCGACCGCAACGCTGACACTTCCGGGGCCGCTGCCGACGCTGACCAAAGGAGTCCCGTGCCGGGTGGCGGGACTGACGATCTCCACGTGGACGATGAGAGGTTCGGACGGACGAGACAGGAGCGGGACGACCCTTCGGGCTGACTCCATCACGACTGCGGATGCGAAGCCTCCCCGCCCGTGAGGAGTGTGTCGGCATGGATGCGCCGGGTGCTGCCCATTCCGGTCACGTGGCCGTTCGTGATGCGCCAACTCGGCATAGAGGGAGTCTCGTTGATCGGAGCGGAGACGAGTGCCCTCGGCCTCGAACTGTCGCTCGGTCTTCATCCACCTGCGACGGCGCAGGCCGTCGAGTCCGTCTCCGGACAGTTGGCCGTTGCCTACGGTGCAGTTCGGGCTCGGGTGATCCCTTCGACTGACCGTTCCGACCGGGTCACGGTCGCCCTGGACTGGGTGACCGGGATTCGTTCGGTGGCCTATCCCGATTTCCACCACCCCGTGGGCATCCCGGCGAATCCTCTCCGGCCGCTGCCTCTCGGGCTCGACGACCGGGGGCGTCCAGTGGCGGCGAATCTCTACGGCCACAGTGTGCTGATCGGTGGCAACCCCGGAGCCGGGAAGTCCAACTCACTTCGGGTCCTGCTCGGAGGCCTGGCCAACTTCGACAATGTGGCCCTCTACGGATGCGACCCGAAGCGTGTCGAACTCTCGATGTGGCGAGAACGGTTCGCAGCACTGGTACTCGGCAACGAGCCGGAGCCTGTCGTTGACCTCCTCAGTGCGCTGCTGGCCGAGGTCGATGCACGCGCACAGCACCTCCAGGGCTCGGGGAGCGCCACGCTGCTCCCCTCGGTTACGCACCCCTGGGTGGTGCTGATTGTCGATGAATGGGCGGAGCTTGGGGCGGCTGGCGACAAGAAAGCGAGAGACCAAGTCGCCGGACTGCTACGCCGCTACGTTGCGCTGGGTCGTGCCGTGGGCTGCACAGCAGTGCTCTGCACCCAGCGCCCGACGAGCGATGCCATCGACGTGGGCACCCGCTCGCTGCTCACCGACAGGTTCGCCCTCAAATGTGGGGACCGGTTCCAGGCGGACTCGATACTGCCGCCCGGCAGCTATCGACCAGCCGACCTGCTGGGCGCTCAGCCCGGTCGAGCATTGTGGTCCGCCGGTGGGCCTGCCGTAGCGGTGCAGTTCTACGAAGTGCCCGACGCTGCGGTCCCGGGACTGGTCCAGGCGGGGTACCGGACTGCAATCGGCACCGCCCTCGGCCGATAGGGCCCGTCGGTGGTGCTCCGACTTGGTGGCACGATTCAGCCTCAGGAGTGAGGACGAGCCGCCATCGAAACTATTCTGCGTCGTGCGGGCCGGCGATCCATCGGAGTGAAGATCTTGAGTCTCGAAACCCCAACTCTGACGAAGCCGACCACGAGCGAAGCTCGCTGGTGGGTCGCACCAGCTCTCATCCTGATCGTCTTGGTGGCGATCGTCATCGACGCCATGACGTACAAGCAGACGGAGCCGACCCCTCCAACCGGCTTCGCTGGCCTTCCGACGTGGACGCTCGTTGCCATCATCCTGGGGGTCGGTGTGGTCGGATTGGCTGCCGTTGAATGGGTCCGTCCTCGACGTGTCTGGTCAGGTATTCCCTTCATCGTCGCAATGGTGGCGGTCACAGTCGTCGCTATCTTCTTGACGGCCATCTCGTTGGAAGGGATCACCGTGCCGGCATCCATCAAAGAGGCTCCCGGTACCTCGGCCACGAGGCAGGCGCAGCTAACGCTTGCCTCAGCCACCTCTACCGGTAACTGCATCATCGTCCAACATGACGCCGAGATTCCTCTGCAGAGTCCCTACCAGCGCTGTGCCTACCTCGGCGTCCCTCGTCAGCCATCGCAGGTGACCTACATCACGGATTGGAACAGCCAGTCTTGGTACGGCTTCATCTATAGCCCTGGCGCCACCCAACCTGCAGGACCCGATACGTGCGTGCGACACATCGCCGGTGCGTGGTGGGCCTACATGGCGTTGGGAGACCCAGCCCGAGCGTGCCCGTTCACGTTTCAGTTCATCGAGGCGCCGTAGGGCCTCCGATGTAAGCATGCACTTTGCAACACGCCGGATTGTCGGCGTGCTGGCGCAGGTAGGGACTGGTCTCGCCGCTCAAGTGGTTCGGGGTGGCCACCCGGCCACAGTACCGGCCGCCTTCGGCGCAGGGTCCGGGACGCCGACCACCACGGAACAGATGCCGATCGCGACCACCTGAACCGGAGCCAGCAGGGCACGCCGGGAGCGGTAGCGTCCTGGCGCATGACAGATCGAATCGCCGATACGAGTGCGGTCGACGAACGCCGGCGCGACAAGTTCGACAACCTGTGGGGCACGGCCGCAGCCGTCCCCTGTCGCCCGACCGCATCCGCTGTCGCGTGTGGGCCGAGCACCCGGTGGGACCGATCGTCGAGGAAGGCTCCTGCGACGGGCTGCTGGCCCGGCCGAGCTCCTCGCCCAACTCCGCCGGGCCGTGTGGGAGGCCACGCAGACGGTTCCCCTCTTCGCCACGGCCACCACTGCCCTGCCCTTCATCAGGGAACCGATCAGCCACAAGCTGTTCGGGCGGACGATCCCGCCGCGCCCCGAGCGACCGGGGACCGGTCCAGGGGTGCCGATAGTGTCGTGCGCCATGGAACTGCGACTCGACGGCAAGACGGCTCTGGTGACGGGCGGCTCACGGGGGATCGGGCAGGCCATCGCCCAGGCGTTCGTCGACGCGGGCGCCTCGGTCATGCTCTCGTCGCGTCGGGCCGACGGGCTCACCCGGTCGGCGGCCGCCATCGAGGGCGCCCGGGTCGACCGGGCCGGCGAGGTGGCCTGGACGGTGGCCAACGCCGGCGATCCCGAGCAGGCCGCCGCCTGTGCGGCCGCCACGGTCGAACGGTTCGGCTCGGTGGACATCCTGGTCAACAACGCGGCGACCAACCCGTACTTCGGGCCGATCATCGACATCGACCAGGGCCGGGCCGACAAGACCGTCCGGGTCAACCAGTCCGGCTACCTCGAGTGGACCCAGGCCGTGTGGCGGGCCGGGATGTCCGAGCACGGGGGCGTGGTCCTGAACATCGCCTCGATCGGCGGGCTCACCGTCGAGGGCGGGATCGGTTGGTACAACGTGACCAAGGCGGCCGTCATCCATCTCACCAGCCAGCTGGCCGGTGAACTCGGCCCGATGGTCCGGGTCAACGCCATCGCGCCCGGCCTGGTCAAGACCCAGCTGGCCCAGGCCCTGTGGGAGGCCGGCGAGGAGAAGATCAGCGCCCGCCTGCCGACCCGCCGCCTGGGGGAGCCCCGCGACATCGCCAACGCCGCCCTCTTCCTGTGCTCGGACGCCGCCTCGTGGATCACCGGGGAGACCTTGGTGGTGGACGGCGGCTCCCTCTGCATCGCCAGCGGCTCGCTGTCCTGAGCAGGTCGGCCCGCCGGGGTCGATCGGGCGCCGGCCCGCTCAGCCGAGGTCGGCCCGTCGGACCTTGCCGCCAGGGGTGCGGGGCAGGTCCCCGACCACGACGAGCTCACGGGGTGCGGCCCACCGGGCCACCTCGTCGGCCACCAGGTCGCGCAGCTCGTCGAGTCCGGGCGTCGGCACCCCGTCGACAGGCACCACCCACGCCACCACCCGCTCGCCCCACACCGGATCGGGGCGCTTCCACACCGCCGCCTCGGCGATCCCCGGGTGCCCGACGAGGACCGCTTCGACCTGGGACGGCCACACCTTTTCGGCACCGGTGACGATGACCTCGGCCATCCGGCCGAACACGACCAGGGTGCCGTCGTCGCCCAGCGCCCCGGCGTCCCCGGTCGGGAGCCAGCCGTCGCCGACCCGGGGGTCGGTGCCGTCGCGGTAGGCCCGCAGCAGCATGGGGCCGCGCACCAGGATCTCGCCCGGCGCCCCGAGCGTCCCGTCGTCGATGCGGAGCTCGACCCCGTCGAGCGGTCGACCGTCGTAGACGCACCCGGACCCGGTCTCCGTCATCCCGTAGGTGGTGACGACGTTGGCCGGAAGCCCCGACGGTGGGGCCGCCCCACCGAGCAGCACCGATCGGAAGCCCGTGACGTCGGTGCGGCCGAGGGCGGTGGCCACCAGCGACACCAGGGTGGCGCCGTTCCCCACTTCCGCCTCGACGGCCCGCGGGTCGAAGCGACCGTGGACGGTGCACGGTGTGCCGGTCACCAGCGACCGGGTGATCACCGACAGGCCGCCGATGTGGGCGAGGGGCAGGCAGGCCACCCACCGGTCGCGGGCCGGGTCGACGCCGAGCGCCGCCGACGTGGCGACGGCCGAGGCCTCGACCGACGCATGGGTGTGGACCACGCCCTTGGGCTCGCCGGTGGTACCGCTGGTCGCCACCACCAGGGCGTCGTCGGACCCGGTCGGGATCCCGTCTGACCGCCGGTGGACGCCGTCGGGCGAGACCACCCGGGAGGGACGGAGCGCGTCGAGCAGTCGGGTCGCGGCCGCCTCGGGCAACCTCGGGTCCACGGGCAGCACCGCATCCCCGGCGCCCCAGGCCGCCTGCAGGGCGGCGACGAAGCCTGGCCCGGCCGGCAGATCGAGCGCCACCAACTCACCCATGCGGGTAGCCTAGGCGACCGTACGAGCAGCGACTCTAGGAGTGAATGGTCGAATGGTTGCAGGCGAGCACGACGGTGGGAGCACAGGCATGACGGAACCGCAGTTGGCGACGGTCATCACCGGTCCGCCGCTCGACCCGGTCGACCGGTTCCGGGGGATGGCGCTGCCGGCCTGGGATTCACGGGGCGACTACCGGGACATCCGGATGGACGTGGCCGACGGGATCGCCAAGCTGACCATCTGCCGGCCCGAGGTGCGCAACGCCTTCCGTCCCCAGACCCTCTTCGAGCTCAGCGACGCCTTCAACGTCGCCCGGGACGACCCGTCGGTCGGTGTGATCGTGCTGACCGGGCAGGGCCCGGACGCCTTCTGCTCGGGCGGCGACCAGAAGATCCGGGGCGACGACGGGTACATCGGCGACGACGCCGTCGCCCGGCAGGGCATCGGCCGGCTCAACGTGCTCGACCTGCAGATCCAGATACGGCGCCTGCCCAAGCCGGTGGTGGCCATGGTCGCCGGGTATGCCATCGGGGGCGGCCACATCCTCCACCTGGTGTGCGACCTGACCGTCGCCGCCGACAACGCCCGCTTCGGCCAGACCGGCCCCAAGGTGGGCAGCTTCGACGGCGGCTACGGGGCCAGCCTGCTGGCCCGCTCCATCGGACTGAAGCGGGCCAAGGAGGTGTGGTTCCTCTGCCGCCAGTACGACGCTCCCACGGCCAAGTCGTGGGGCCTGGTCAACGAGGTGGTGCCGCTGGCCGACCTCGAGGCCGAGACGATGGCGTGGTGCCGTCAGATGCTGTCGCTGTCGCCCCTCGCCCTGCGCATGCTGAAGGGTGGCCTGCACGCCGCCGACGACGGCCTCGCCGGGCTCCAGCAGTTCGCCGGGGACGCCACCATGCTCTTCTACATGAGCGAGGAAGGCCAGGAGGGCCGCAACGCCTTCCAGGAGCACCGCCAGCCCGACTTCGGCCGCTTCCCCCGCCGCCCTTGAGCGCATCCGGGGCGATGGGCCCGCCCGGCGCCCCCCCGACCCCCGGGCCGGTCGCCAAGTGGTGGCTGGGCGCACGTCCCCGCACCCTGCCGGCCGCGGTGGTGCCGGTCGCGGTGGGGACCGCGGTGGCCCACCCGCTCCACCATGTGGCGGTGGTCGTCTTCCACTCCCTCGGTGCCGGCGGCTCGGCGGCCTACTCGTCGCAGGTCACGCTCCAGCTGCCGGCCCACAGTCCCGGCGGGTTCTGGTGGCGGGCACTCGGTGCGTTGGTCGTCGCGCTCGCCATCCAGGTCGGGACCAACTACGCCAACGACTACTCGGACGGGATCCGGGGCACCGACGACGCCCGGGTCGGGCCGGTCCGGCTGACCGCCACCGGGCTGGCCTCGCCCGGGGCCGTCCAGCGCGCCGCACTGCTGGCCTTCGGGGTGGCCGCGGTGGTCGGGCTGGCGCTGGCATGGGCCACCTCGTGGTGGATCCTGCTCGTCGGCGCGGCCTGCCTGCTGGCCGGATGGTTCTACACCGGCGGCCCCCGCCCCTACGGCTACGCCGGGCTCGGCGAAGTGTTCGTCTTCGTATTCTTCGGCCTGGTCGCCACCGTCGGCACCTTCTACGTCGAGACCGAGCGCCTCGACCGACCGGCGGCGTGGGCGGCCGCCGTGGGAGTCGGGCTCCTGGCCACCGCCCTGCTGCTCGCCAACAACCTGCGCGACATCGCCACCGACACCGAGACGGGCAAGCGCACCCTGGCGGTCCGGGTCGGGCGCCGGGCCGGAGGCCGGTGCTACGCCGGCTGTGTGCTCCTGCCGTTCGTCGGGGTCGTGACCTGGGCCGCCCTGGCACTGGCCGGCGCGGTGGATGCGGTCTGGCCGATCCTGCTCCTCCTGCCCCTGCTGGCCGTTCCGGTGGCGCTGGCGCCGACCCGACTCGCCCTGGGGGACGCCGAAGGTCGGGCACTGCTCCCGATGCTGGCGGGCACCGGCCGGCTCCAGCTCGGCTACGGGGGCCTGCTCGCCCTGGCGCTGTGGCTCACGCTCCCGCCCCTGCTGCCGCTCCTGCCTGTACTTCCGGGACCGCACGGATGACGACGCCCTGCCGGTCAGCCGGGGTCGGAGCCGTCGAGGAAGGCCCGCACCGCGGCCGCCACCTCGTCGGGGTGCTGCAGATGGGGCGCATGGTCGGCGTCGTCGACCACCACGTGGGTCGCCGGGCCTCCCCACGAGGCCACCAGGCGACGGCCCAGCTCGGTGAACTTGGCGTCGCGTGCCCCGGTCACGACCAGCACCGGCACGGTCAGGCCGGCCAGCCGCTCCCACAGCGGCTCCTGGGTGCCGGTGCCGGCCAGCCGCAGGCTCGAGGCCAGTCCGGCCGCCGTGTTGGTGCAACGTTCCCCGACGGCGTTGGCCGCGGCCGGCACGTCGCCGAACATCGGGTTGGACACCCATCGGCGGACGAACTCGGCCACCGTGTCCTCCGGTGCACCGTCCCCGTACGGGTCCAACCGCTCGGCCAGCGCCTCGTCGGCCGTGCGTCGTGCGGCCCGCTCGCCGGCGTCGTCGATGCCGGCGGTGCCCGACACCAGGACCAGGCGGCGCACCAGGTCGGGTCGGATCAGGGCCAGGTGGAGGCAGTACCGGGCGCCCATCGAGTAGCCGAGGTAGTCGGCCGTGCGGCCGGCTGCGCCCAGCAGGTCGGCCCCGGCCACGAGGTCGACGGACAGCGCGGCCGAAGCCCCGTGCCCGGGCAGGTCGACGGCGACCACGGTGCGCCCGTCGGCCAGTGCGGCGTCCAGCCCGCCCCAGACCCGGTGGGTCTGGGTGAACCCGTGGGCCAGGACCAGCGACGGACCGGTCCCCGCCCGCCGGGCGTGGAGCCCGGGGCCGGTCCCCGGTCGCGCTCCGAGGGTGTCGTGGTCGTGGGGTTCGGATCGGGGCATAGGGAGTGACCGTGAGCGTACCGACCGGGCGGGCGACGCCCGGTGACGGGGACCGCCAGGCGGCCTTCGCCGCCACACTGGTCGACGAGTGGGTGCGGGCCGGCGTGGCCCATGCCGTGGTGTGTCCCGGGTCGCGGTCGACACCGCTGGCCCTGGCGGTGGCCGCCGAGCCCCGCCTGACGTTGCACGTCCGGCTCGACGAGCGCTCGGCGGCGTTCACCGGCCTCGGCATCGGGATGGCCACCGGTCGACCGGCGGTCGTGGTCGTCACCAGCGGGACTGCGGCGGCCGAGCTGCACGCCGCCGTGGTCGAGGCCGACCTGGCCCGGGTGCCGGTTCTGGTGTGCACGGCCGACCGTCCGCCGGAGCTCCGGGACGTCGGGGCTCCCCAGACCATCGACCAGACCCACCTCTACGGTCGGTCGGTGCGCTGGTTCGCCGACCCGGGCGTGCCGGACGAGGCGTCCCGTCCGACGTGGCGCTCCTTGGGGTCGCGTGCCGTCGCCGAGGCGGTGTCCGGACCGCAGGGCCCGGGGCCGGTCCACCTGAACCTGCCGTTCCGCGAGCCGCTGCTGGGCGACGCGGTCGCCGGCGGTGTGCCCGAGGGCCGGCCGGCCGGGGCGCCGTGGCACCGGGTGGACGCCGGGCCGGTGTGCCCGTCGGATGCGGCGGTGGCCGACCTGGTGGCTGCGGGGTGCGTTCCCGGCTCGCGGGGACTGATCGTGGCCGGGGCCGGCTGCGGCGACCCCGGTGCCGTGCTGCGGCTGGCGGACGCACTGGGTTGGCCGGTCCTCGCCGATCCCCGGTCGGGGCTCCGGGGCACGGGGCCGGGCCTGGTGGTGTCCGGCGCCGACGGCATCCTTCGGGCGCCGGCGTTCGCGTCAGGCCATCGACCCGACGTCGTGCTCGTCCTGGGTGAGCGGTGGGCGTCCAAGGTCGTCACCACCTACCTGGCCGGGTCCCCCCGGGTGGTGGTCGACCCAGACGGGTCATGGCCGGACCCCGAGCGCTCGGCCGGGCACCTGGTGCGCTGCGACCCGACCCTGCTGTGCCGGGCACTGGCCGCTGCGGCCACCGGTCCCGGGGCCCCGCCCGTGTCGACGACGTGGGCATCGGCGTGGGCGGACGCGGAGCGAGCTGCCCTCGGTGCGATGCTCACCGCGGTTGGAGATGGGTACCCGTTCCAGAACGAGTCGGGAACCGACACACCCGGTCCCCCCGTGCGCGGTCCTTCCACGGGCTGGACGGAACCGGCCCTGGCCCACCGACTGGTGGCGGCGCTGCCGGTCGGCACCACCCTCGTGGTCTCGTCTTCGATGCCCGTCCGGGACGTGGAGGCGTTCGGCGCCCCCCGGGCCGACCCGCCCCGGGTCCTCGCCAACCGCGGTGCCAACGGGATCGACGGCGTGGTCTCCACCGCGCTGGGCGTAGCGCTGGCTGTGGGGCCGACCGTGGCCCTCGTGGGCGACCTCGCCTTCCTGCACGACGTGTCGGCACTCGTCGGACCCGAGGGCCAGGACATCCCGCTGACCGTGGTGGTGGCGGACAACGGCGGGGGAGGGATCTTCTCGTTCCTGCCGCCGGCCGCCAACCTCGACGACGCGCAGTTCGAGCGCCTGTTCGGGACCCCGCAGTCGGCCGATGTGGCCGATGTGGCCGCCGGCTTCGGTTGGGCGGTCGAGGAGATCGGACCGGAGTCGGGTCCGGAGGCGCTGGACGGTGCACTGGCCCGTGCCGCGTCCAGGGGTGGTCGCACCGTGATCCGTGTGCGCCTGCCCGACCGGGCGGCCAACGTGGCTGCCCACGACCGCATCAACGCGGCCATCGTGACCGCAGTGGACCAATGAGGGGGTACTACGTGTGGCGATACTCCGTGGAACGTAGTAGTCTCAGCGGATGGCCGCCACCGCACCGACAGGACTCCGCCGTTCCAACGACCCGCCGGTCCTGATCCTCACCAGCCTGGCGTCGGGCCCCAAGCACGGGCATGCACTGGCCAAGGACATCGAGGCGTTCGCCGGGGTCCGCATCGGCCCAGGTGCGCTCTACGGCGCCATCACCCGACTGGAGGAGCGGGGCCTGATCGAGCCGCTCGACGCCGAGGACCGCCGCCGCCCGTACCGGATCACGGCGGCGGGTGCGTCGGCCCTGGCCGATGCGGTGTCCGACATGCGGCGGATCGCCGACGTCGGGGCGTCCCGGCTCGGTCCGCTGCTCGGGGCGATCGGATGAGCCGGCCGGGCGACGCCGACCGACTGCTGCGGTGGTACCCGGCGCCGTGGCGGGCCCGCTACGGCGACGAGCTGGCGGCACTGGTCGAAGACGAGCTCGCCGGCGGGCGGCCGGGCCTGCGGCTCCGTCTGTCCCTGGCGCATGGCGGGCTGTTGGAGCGGGCCCGTGGCGCCGCCGTCGTCGGGGACTCCCGTCCCGCGGACGAGCGGGTGCGTGCCGGGGCGCTGCTGGTGCTGGTGGCGTGGGCCGCCGCCGACCTGGCCGGTGGTGCGTTCGCCAAGACGTCCGAGCACTTCGGCGCGTCGGGTACGTCGGCCGCACTCGGCCCCGCCCGGACGGCCCACGCCGTGGTCGTCGCCTGTGGGATCGCCGGGGGGCTCGTCCTCCTCACCGGTGCGTTGGTGGCCCTGGGCGCCGTTCCGGGATTCACCCGGGTCGGCGGGTGGCGTGCCGTCCGTGGCCCACTGGTGCGTGCCGCGGTCATGACCGCGCTGACGGCGGGGGCCGTCGTTCCCCTGTCGGTGTGGGCCCACCATCTGGGCGTCGCCCAGCGCAACGGTGCCGATCTGGCCTACGGACTGGCGTTCCTCGCCTGGGCCGCCATGGTGGCCGCGACCGTCGGACTGTGGGCGGCCGCCGTCGTGTCTGTCGCCCGGCGCCTCGAGCTCGGGCCGCGCGCCTTGGCGGTGGAGGCGGTGCTCGCCCTGGTCGGCGCCGCGGCGCTGGCCGTGCTGACGGCGGCGGTCGGCACCTGGTGGGTGGCCATGGCGTCCGCGGCACCGTGGTACTTGGGTGCAGGTCGGCCCGGAACACACCCGGCACCCGTGTCGCCACAGCTCGTGGCCATCGTCGTGGTCCTGGTGGTGGCCACCGTCACCGCCGCCTTCGGGGCATCCCGGATCATCCGATCCCGGGGTGCCCTACTCGCTGCCTGACCCCCGGACCCGGACCCGATCGTGGGCCGGTCGGACGCACGGGCCGCCGGGAACCTCAGCAGGGCGTGGGGTCGTAGGACGGGGTGGTGTTCGCCGGCGTTGCGATCGGCGTCGACGGGTGGACCGACGAACTCGAGGAGCCCGTCGGCTGTGTCGTGGCAACCGGCACGGTGGTGGTCGTGGTCGGCGGCGTCAGGGCCAGGGGGTTTCCGTACCGGTCGATCGGCGGGGTCACGATGGTGCCGAACGGACCGCCCAGGAACTGGGTGATCATCGCTGATGCAGCGTCGGGCTGGACGACCTCGACATCACCTGCGTACGACGACACGGCGCCGCTGGTGGGCAGTGTGTAGGACTGCAGTGACGAGCCGCTGAAGGCGTGGTAGCGCTCGGCCAGGCCGAGCAGATCGTTGACCGACAGGGCGTCGTCCTTCGAGAAGTCGTGGACCACCGAGGTCAGCAGGGCGTTGAGCCGGATCGGGTTGTACGTGGACTTGGCCTTGTTCAGCGCGGCGGCGATCACCAGGTTCTGACGTTGGATCCGCCCGAGGTCCGAGGTCGGGTCCGAGTGCCAGGAGCCGTTGGCGTAGTACTGGTAGTACCGGGAGCGCGACAGACCGAGGGCCATCGACCCGTTGAGGACCTGGCAGCCGGCGGTGGGGATGTCCAGTCCCGAGTTGTTGTAGCAGGTGCCGGTGGAGCAGTCCCGGTCCCGGGCCGGGTAGGGGAAGTCGAGCGAGATCCCGCCCAGGGCGTTGACGGCGTCCTGGAGCCCGAAGAAGTTGACCACGATGTAGTGGGAGATCGGGATGCCGAACGTGTTCTCGATCGTCTTCACTGTGGCGTCGGGCCCGCCGGAGAACGCGGCGTTGATCTTGTTCTGGGTGGACAGCGGCGAGTTCGCCGGCAGTCCGGTGATGGTGACGAAGGTGTCCCTCGGGATCGACAGCGTCGATGCCGTGCCGGCGTTGGGGTCGATATGGACGATCTTCAGGGTGTCCGAGCGCTGTCCTCCGGCCGCCTGGGGGGACCCGAACTGCTGGGCCTGGGCGGCGGTCTCGCCCGCCCGGCTGTCCGATCCGATCAGCAGCACGTTGTAGGGGGCGCCGCTGGCCTCGACCACGCAGGTGGTGCACGGAGCGGAGGCGATCTCGCCCCACAGGAACCGGTAGTAGCCGTAGCCGGCGGCCACGACCACGAGGAGGAACGTCACCAGGATCACCAGGACGCGCAGTACCCGCTCGCCGGGGCTGCGCCGCCTCCGCCGGGACCGGCGCAGCTCCCGCCGACCGGGGATGGCGACCTCGCCCCCGAGGATCGGTCCCGAGAAGCTGGTGGCACCCCGGCTGGAGCCGGGCGTGGAACCCCGGGGCCGCCCTGTCGGCTGGGACGCGGGTCGTCCGGAGGGACGGGGCGGGCGTGCTGTCGGGTCGTCGGGTGCCAAGGCGGTCGGGTCAGGCGATGTGTGCGGGGGCGGGCGCGCCGGGAGGCCGGCCCGGTCGGCGGGGGCGGGGTCATCCGCCCCCGGTGCTGTCCCACCAGTTTCCCACGGCGGCGCCCCGACCTGGTGTCACCCGAGCGGTCGGTGCGTTGCCGGCACCCGGATCAGGAGTCCGACGGGATCCAGGAGCCGTGGAACCCGAAGGGAACGCGGGCCGGGAGGTGCACCGTGGCCACGGGCGGGCCGGCGAACGAGGTGGCGTCGAGGATCACCAGGTCGCTGGCGTCGCGAGTGGCGTCGTACACGACGGACAGGATCCAGCCCTCGTCCTCGGCGGCGCCGTCGGCGGCCCGCACGAACACCGGCTCGCCCGGCGACCGGCCCGGCCCCGGGTCGAAGCGCACGGACTCATCGCGGGCCAGGTCGTACTTGACCAGTCCGTCGTAGGTCGGCCGGTCGGCGTCGTCACCCTCGGACACCGCGTACGCGTACCGGTGCGCCGTCCCGGCGACCGCCGGGTCGATCCGGGGAAACTCGACGGGCAGGTCGTCGAGCCGCTCCTCGATGACGCGGTTGGCGCCCGGGTCGACCGTCCACCGGTAGAGCGACGGGAGCGATCGCGACAGGACCTCGCCCGGCCCGGTGTCGAACACCGAGTCGTAGCGGATGACGTCGAGCACCGTCCGGTCCCCGTCGTCGAAGGCGTTCACCACGTGGAAGACGTAGCTCGGGTCCATCGACACCCACCACACCTCGGAACCCCGCCCACCCCGGTCCAGCACCCCGACCCGGGAACCGACCTGCGGCATCCAGCGGAACGGCAGCGAACGACCGGCGGTGGCCAGGGCCAGGTCGAAGACGACCGGCTGGTCCAAGAAGACGGCCCGGGTGGCGGTCACGGCGAAGTCGTGGATCATCGTGGCCCGGGGGATCTCGATGTCCTCGGTCACCGTCAGCACGCCGGTGGCGTCGACGACGTGGTAACGGAGGAAGGGCGGACCGAACAGGTCGACGCCGAAGAAGACCAGTTCACCGGTCCCGGGGTCGAGCTTGGGGTGGGCGGTCATGGGCGACGACAGCGCACCGTCGAAGTCGTGGATCCGGGCCCGGTCGAGGTCGGGGGAGATGGCGTGGGGGAAGCCGGACTCGACCAGGGCGAGCGTGGTGCCGGCGTGGCGGATCACGTGGGTGTTGGCCGGTCCGTCGTTCGGCTCGCTCGGCCCCTTCGGCGGCACGGTCGCGACCTGTCCTGCCAGCCGCCGGGTGCGCACCCAGCGGTTGCGGTAGCCGGTGGCCCGGCCTCCGGCGAGGCTGATGGCGTGCAGCATCCCGTCGCCGGTGAACCAGTGGTAGTCGGCCGGGTCGGCGGGCGTGGACACCGGGTTCGGTCCGTTGCGCAGGAGCCGTCCCTCGAGGTCGGGCGGGACGACGCCGGTCACCTCGAGGTCGTGGTCGTCGCTCCGCTCTTCGAGCACGGGCGCGAAGTTGCCTTCGAGATACGGGTTCACCATGGGTCCTCGCCCTCGGCTCGGCGGCCCCGGCGGTCGTGCCGGTGGCGCGATCGTAGCGTCCGGCCCCGGGCGCACGGCATGGCAGGCTGTGGCATGTCCGACTTCGCCGAGGACCTCCGCTTCCGGGGGTTGATCCACCAGATGACCGACCCGGGACTGGGCGACCGTCTGGACAACGACCGCCTCACCGTCTATTCGGGCTTCGACCCGACGGCCGACAGCCTCCACGTGGGCAGCCTGCTGCAGCTGTGCACGCTGAAGCGGTTCCAGGGCGCCGGGCACCGACCGATCGTCCTCGCCGGCGGCGGCACCGGCTTCGTCGGCGACCCGGGGGGCAAGTCCGAGGAGCGCTCGCTGCTCACCGAGGAGATGCTCGGGGCAAACCTGGCCGGGATCCGGCGTCAGCTCGCCCGCTTCGTCGAGTTCGACACCACGGCCGGTGGCGACGGGAGTGCCGTCCTGGTCGACAACGCCGACTGGCTGCGTCCCATGGACCTGTTCACGTTCCTGCGCGACGTGGGCAAGCACTTCACCGTCAACCAGATGGTGGCCAAGGACTCGGTGAAATCGCGTCTGTCCCGGGCCGACACCGGCATCTCCTACACGGAGTTCAGCTACATGCTCCTGCAGGCCTACGACTTCCTCCACCTGTACGACGACTTCGGGTGCACCCTCCAGGTCGGCGGGAGCGACCAGTGGGGCAACATCACCATGGGCATCGAGCTGATCCGCAAGGTGCGCCACGTCGAGGCGTTCGGGCTCACGTCGCCCCTCGTCCTGAAGGCGGACGGCACGAAGTTCGGCAAGACCGAGTCCGGCACCGTCTGGCTCGACGCCGACCGCACGTCCCCGTACCAGCTCCACCAGTTCTTCCTGCGTAGCGAGGACGCCATGGTCGGCACCTACCTCCGCTACTTCACATTCCTGCCCCATGAGGAGCTGGTGGCCCTCGACGAGGCGACGGCTGCGCACCCCGAACGCCGGGAGGCCCACCGGCTCCTGGCCCGGGAGGTCTGCACCCTGGTGCACGGCGCCGACGAGGCCGCTCGGGCCGAGCACGCCGCCGCCGCCCTGTTCGGCGGCGACCTGGCCGGCCTCGACGAGCGGACCCTGCTCGACGTCTTCGCCGACGCCCCGTCGACGGACCTGGCCCGCACCCGGCTCGACGGCGAGGGGGAGCTCGTGGTCGACCTCCTGGCCGAAACGGGCCTCGTCCCCTCGAAGAGCCAGGCACGCACCGCCGTCGGCCAGGGCGGTGCGTACGTGAACAACGCCCGCGTCGACGACGTCGCCCGCCGTCTCACGTCGGCCGACCTCCTGGCCGGCCGCTACCTGGTGCTGCGCAGAGGCAAGAAGGACCACCATCTGGTCCGCTACGGCTGACACGCCGCATCGCCGGCGGGCGCGCCGACGGACCGCGTGGCCGGCGCCCGTCGTCACCGGCCCGTTCCGGACCCCGTGCCACCATGGGGTCGTGAGGTTCCAGGTCGAGCACCGGTTTGCCGCGTCGAGGGGCGTCCTCGTCGACCTGTTGGCCGACCCCGCCTTCTATCTGGGGCTGGACCTGCCCGACCTCGGGCGACCCGAGGTGCTCGACACCCGCGTGGACGACGATCGGACGGCGGTGCGCCTGCGGTACACGTTCGACGGCGTCCTGGACGCGTCGGCCGTGCGGCTGATCGGGCGCGAGAGGCTGTCGTGGACCCAGGAGCTCGAGGTCGACCGGACCACCGCTACCGGCGGGTTCCGGTTCGCGGCCGACGTCGACCCCCGGCGTCTGCACGGCGAGGGGACCTTCGCCCTGGAGGACGTCGGGGAGACGACCCTGCTCCGCTTCCGCGGAAGGCTCTCGGTGGCGGTGCCGGGGATCGGCCGCCTCCTGGAGCGGGCCGTGCTGCCCCGGCTGCTGCACGTGCTCGAGGTGGAGGCCCAGGCGGCCGACAGCCAGCTGCAGGGCCAGGTCTGAACTGCGGTGGCAGCGGCTGCGACGTAGGCGGCCGCGAGGGGCGCCAGGTTGCGGGTCCTACACTGGCCGCCATGAGCGCACCTGGTGACCACGCCGACGTGTCCGCCGTCCGGCTGACCTCCGGTCTGCCCGAGACGGTCCTGCCCGACGAGCCGGACGACGTGCGCGCCGCGCTGCGCGAGGCCCTGGACCAGCCGGGGGAGCGCCGTCGCCACGCCGTGTCCGATGTCGTCCGAGCCCAGCCGAAGTCACTCGACGCCTGGGCCGCACTCGGCTCACTGGCCCGCGACGACGTCGAGGCCTACGCCTGCTTCCGGGTCGGCTACCACCGGGGGCTCGACGCCCTGCGGGGCAGCGGCTGGAAGGGATCGGGACTGGTGCGCTGGTCCCACCCGTCCAACCGCGGGTTCCTGCGGTGCCTGGACGGCCTGCGCTCGGCCGCCGGAGCCATCGGCGAGCACACGGAGGAGGAGCGGTGCGCCCGGTTCCTGCGCCAGCTCGATCCCGCATGGAGTCCGGACTGGACCGGCTACCCGGCCTGATGGCCGGTCCGGGACGCCGGCCGCGCCTGGCGGCCCGCGCTGCTCGCGCCACGGCGGCGGGGCTGGCCGTCCTGGTCGTGGCCGGAGGGCTCGGCGGGTGCGCCGGCCAGGAGCAGTCGGGCACGCCGGCCCAGCGGGTCTCCACGTGGATGGGAGGAGGCGGGGGCTCGGGGATCGGCAACGTCGAGGTGGCGACCCGCAACGTCGACCTCGCCCTGTCCCAGCACAATTCGGCGGCCGCCATCCGTGAGGTGTGCAGCCTGCTCAGCAACGAGGCCCAGACCTCCATCGGCAACCTGCCCGCCCCGGACGACCAACTCACCAACCAACTGGACGCGGCCTACATGGTGGCCACGTCCGCCGGGGACGACTGCTACCACGGGGCCTCGGGCGACTCCCGGCTCCTGGCCCGGTCGGCCACCGAGCGGGCCAGGAGCCTGGCTGAGCTGGCCGCGGCGGTGGACTACGTCCGGACGGTCACCGGTCACACGCCGACGACGAACACGACCGCTCCCCAGGGCGGGGGCGACCCGTTCGCCGGAGGCTCGTGAGCACCGGCCCCGCCGACCCCGCCGAGGTTGACGCCCCCGCCGATGCGTACGACCGGCTCCGGCGGCGGGTGCTGTGGGCGATGCCCACCGGGCTCTACGTGGTCGGCAGCCGCGCCGGCGACGTCCGCAACCTCATGACGTGCAATTGGGTGATGCAGGTGGCGACATCGCCCAAGCTGGTGGCGGTGGGCGTGGAGTCCGGTTCGGTCACCCGGACGCTGATGGAGGCGGGCGGGTCGTTCTCGGTGTCGATGCTGGCCCGGTCGGAGCGTGGCCTGGTGCGCCGGTTCGTCAAGCCGGTGCGCGACGTCGAGGTGGACGCCGCCGGCGTCGCCTCGTCGCTGCAGGGCGAACCCGTGGTCGAGGTGGCCGGGGGGCTCCCGGTGCTGTCGGCCGCCGTGGCGTGGTTGGCGTGCTCGGTCCGCTCCGTGCTCGCCTGGGAGGTCGGCGGCTCGGCCGGGGCCGGGTCACACGTCCTCGTGGTCGGGGAGGTGGTGGACGTCGGCGCGACCGGACGCCTGGCCCTCGGCGGCGAGGAGGACGCCGTCCTGTCGATGGACGACACGCGGATGAACTACGGGGGCTGAGCGGCGCGCGGCATCCCAGGAACCGGCGTGCAGCTCAGTCCTCGGCGTCGTCCCCGGCCGGCCGCAGGTCGATCCGGAAGGTCAGCACACCGTCCTCGATGGACGCCTGGGCGTCGCCCAGCATGGCGTAGTCCATGAAGTCGGTCTGTGCCTGCTCGATGAACCGCTGGCGGTCGGGTCCCTCGATCGGTGGCAGTCCCCGGTTGCGCACGGCCTCGGCGCGGGCCCGGAACCGGGCGACCATCTCCAGGGGTTCGAATTCGTCGGCCACGGAGCGACTGTAGCGGCCCTGGTCGCAAGGGGCGTGGTGCCACGACCGCAGGAGGTGGCACTACACTGGGTGCATCGTTCTCAGGTGGTGACCCGGGCGCCCCGCGCGCTTGAGGAACAGTCCACCCCAGGTGGGGCAAGGAGTTGGTCTCGTGAAAAAGGGACGCCATCGCCGCTTCGAAGAAGCGCGGAGTCTGAAGCGGTCGGTCGCCACGGCCACCCGGAGCTGCCCCGAGTGCGGTGCCGAGCCCGAGGACAAGCACGCCTCGTGGTGCCTCGCCACCGAGGACGCCTACGACGAGATCCTCGGCACCGCCCCGCGGGCCGTGGCCCTCGACGAGGACGACCCGCTCGCCGAGTAGCCGGTCCGCCGGGTAGCCGGCTGTTGCCACGCCCACTCCTCGTCACAGGGGCGGCGTCCGCCGGCTACTGCCGGACGGTGGGATGGGGGAGCAGCGTGACCCGGACCGATGCTCCGGTCCGCTCGTCGAGGTAGGCGGCCAGCCGCTTGTAGACCTTCCTGCCGGCCATCGTCTCGAGCTCCGTGCGCATCGTCCGGTACACCGGGTCGCGTCCGGTGAACGCCTCGGGCGCCTCGGTGCACCACCAGTGGAACTCCGCACCGCCGTCGCCCCAGTGGCGGCGGTCCCACTGGCGTACCACAGAGGTGACCCGCCCGTCGGGCGCGGTCTCGTCCTCGCGGCGCAGTGGGAGCTGCCAGCACACCTCGGGCTTGAGCTCCACGTGGCTGATGCCGCGGGCCTCGGCCTCGACGTGCAGCGCGCAGCCAGGACCCGTGGCGAAGCCGGGGCGGTTGAGGAAGATGCAGGCCCCGTCGACCAGCCGGGTGCCGAGGTCGCCGTCGGCCAGCTTCTTCACCACCCCCTTCTTCCCCTTGGCGTGGAACTGCCACACGTCGGGGCCCAGGGTCTCGGCCACGGCCGCCACCTTGTCGGCGTCCTCCTTGCCGGTGAAGTGGGCACCGTAGGAACAGCATCCCTGCACCAGGTCCTCGGCCGGGCCGGTCAGGACCCCCTCGCACCCGTTGCCGAAGATGCACGTCCACCCGCTGGCCAGGAACGTGACGTCGAAGAGCCAGGTCCGCTCCTCGTCGGGGTCGTCGAAGCTGACCCACTCGTGGGCGTCGTCGGGCACGTGTTTGTGGGAGGAGGACACGCCCTTATGATGGCAGGCATGAGTGAAGACCGCGAGGACATCGCCCCGGTGCTGACGATCACCCCCGAAGCGCGCGCCACGGTGCTCGAGGTGCTGGCCGACGAGGCCGAGTCCGACACGCTGGCCCTTTGGCTCGAGGTCTCGGGTGAGGCAGCCGGTGCCTACGCCTACGACATGTACTTCCAGGCCGTGGCCGACGCCGGGGTGGGCGACGTGGTCCAGCCGGACGAGCAGCTCGCGGTCGTCGTGCCGTCGACCAGCGTGGGCAAGCTCCAGGGCGCGACCCTCGACTACGTGACCGACGCATCCGGCGAGGGCGGGCTGGTCATCGTCAACCCGAACACCCCGGCGGCGCCGACGCTCGCGGGGCTCGCCTCGATCCCCGAGGTCGACCTGTCCGACCCGTTCGCCGCCCAGGTGGTGTCCGTGCTCGAGGAGCAGGTCAATCCCAGCATCGCCTCCCACGGCGGCCGTGCCGACCTCGTCGCCGTCGACGACCTGTCGGTGTACCTCCGCCTGAGCGGTGGTTGCCAGGGCTGCGGCATGGCCAAGGCCACCTTGTCCCAGGGCATCGAGGTCATCCTCCGCGAGGCGATCCCCGAGATCGTCAACGTGGTGGACGTGACCGACCATGCCGACGGCACCAACCCGTACTACCAGCCGGCCTGATCCCGACGGCCGGGTGAGGTCGCCCGACCGTCGGATGGATCAGCCGGGCGGGGCCAGGTGGCCGTCGAGCCACTCCAGCGCACGTGACCAGGCGTCGGTGGCGGCCGACTCGAGGTAGGAGTCCCGGGCGTCGCAGTGGTACCCGTGCTCGGCGCCCGGGTACCGGACGATGGCGGTGTCCACGTCGGCTCCGGCATTGAGCTCGTCCCGGAGCCGTTCGACCTCCTCGACCGGGATGCTGGGATCGGCGTCGCCGAAGAGCCCGAGCCATGGCGTGCGCAAGGCGGTCACCAGGGGGAGCAGCGACGGCATCGACTCGGTGCGCCCGTTGACGATCCCGCCGCCGTAGAAGCCGACGGCCGCGCCCAGCGCCAGGTGGCCGGCGACGAGGAAGGTGACCCGTCCGCCCATGCAGAAGCCCACGGTGCCGATCTGGCGGTCCGACCAGCCGGCGCCGTGCAGGTGGGCGACGGCGCTCTCCACGTCGGAGAGGATGCCGTCGTCCGACATCGCCAGCATGTGCTCGACGACGACGGAGAAGTCCTCGTAGCCGAAGGCGGGCGCGCCGGTGCGGTGGAACAGATGGGGCGCCACCGCGTGGTAGCCGGCCATGGCGAACCGCCGGGTGACGTCCTCGATGTGGTGGTTGACGCCGAACGCCTCCTGGATCACGACGACCGCACCCCGGGCCGGGCCCTCGGGAACCGCCTCGTACAGTGGCATCGGTCCGTCGGGGGTGTCGAGTGTGCAGGTGCGGGTCTCCATGGACCGCTACGATGCCCCGTCCTGCGCACTTCGTCCAGTACGTTGCACGGAGTGCACGCCCTCCTGGTCGACGTCGGATCCGCGGCCGGTGTCGTCGCGGGACTGCTGCTCGACCCTGCAGGCCAGCGGCTGGCCGACCGGAGCCTCGCGGCCGAGGAGCGACGACGTGCCGAACGGGCCGAACTACGGTCCTTCCGCTCCGCCGACGCCGCCGACCCCGCAGGCGCGACCGACACGGGGAACGGCGGGACCCCCGCCCCGGTGCCCGAGCTCCACGAGGCATCGGATGCCAGCGCGCCGGGGCCCGACGGCGCCGAACCGGCGGCGCCGACCCGCCACGTCCTGCCCCGGGGGCGGTCGGTCCCCAGGATGGTCGGCGCCGGCCTCGTGACCGGCGTGCTGTGGGGTGTGGTCGCCGCGACGCTCACCGTCCACGGGCACGAGGCGAGCCTCCTCCTCGTGCTCCCGTTCTGGGTCTTCGTGGCCATGGCCGTCACCGTGTCGGTCACCGACCTGACCCACCGCCTCGTGCCCCGCCAACTCCTCTACGGGGCCCTGGCCCTGATCGTCCCGCTCCTGGTGGTGGTGTCGGCCCACCTCCACGAGTGGCGGCCGCTGCTCGATGCCGGGGCCGCCGGGCTGGTGGCGTTCGGCGTGTTCTTCGTCATCTGGTTCTTCGTGCCGCGGGGCATGGGGTTCGGCGACGTCCGCCTGGCCGGGGTCATCGGGGTGACCGTGGGCTACCTGGGCCTGCTCGAGACCTACCTGGCCTTCCTGATCGGCTTCGTGCTCGGACTGCTGTTCGGGCTGGTGCTGATGGCCGTGGCGCGGTCGGGGCGCACGACCCGGATCCCGTTCGCCCCCGCCCTGTGCGTCGGCGCGGTGGTGGCCATCGGGTGGGGTGCGCCCCTGGCCCACCGCATCTTCCATGTGGCTGGCTGACGCAGTCCGACCGCCCGGCCATCGGGACCGGCGGGCACGGCGAGTAGATTTGTCCGGATGCTGCGCTACCTGACCGCCGGAGAGTCCCACGGACGCGCCCTCGTGGTGATCCTCGAAGGGGTGCCGGCGGGCCTGCTGGTCACCGCCGAGGACATCCAGCGGGGTCTCGCCCGCCGGCGGCTCGGGTTCGGCCGTGGGCCGCGCATGCGCTTCGAGGTCGACGAGATCAGCCTGGTGGGCGGGATCCGTCACGGCCGCACCCTCGGGTCGCCGATCGCCATCGAGATACTGAACACGGAGTGGCCGAAGTGGGAGGAGGAGATGTCACCCGCGCCCGGGCTCCCCTCCAAGGTCCTCACCCAACCCCGGCCTGGGCACGCCGACCTGGCCGGCATGCTCAAGTACGGGCTCGACGACGCCCGGGACGTCCTGGAGCGGGCCTCGGCCCGTGAGACGGCCGCCCGGGTGGCGGCCGGCACCGTGGCCAAGCTCGTGCTCGGCCAGATCGGGGTCGACGTGCTCAGCCACATCGTCCAGATGGGTTCGGCCAAGGCCGACCCCGGCCCGCTGCCGACGCTCGCCGATCTGCCCCGGATCGACGACTCCCAGGTGCGCTGTGCGGACCCCGGGGCCGAGCAGCGGATGATCGCCGAGATCAAGGCGGCGGCCAAGGCCGGCGACTCGCTCGGCGGGGTGGCCGAGGTGGTGGCCCACGGCGTGCCGGTCGGGCTCGGAAGCCATGTCCACTGGGACCGCCGGCTCGACGCACTGCTGGCCCAGGCGCTCATGAGCATCCAGGCGATCAAGGCGGTGGAGATCGGCGAGGGAACCGAAGTGGCCGGGCTCCGCGGCTCCGAGGCCCACGACGCCATCCGGGTGGTCGACCCCGAGGGCGACGAGTCCGAACACGCAACCGCACTCATGGGTGGCGGCTACGTGCGGGACACCCACCGGGCCGGCGGCATCGAGGGCGGGATGAGCACCGGCTCGCCCATCGTGGCCCGGTTGTCGATGAAGCCGCTGGCGTCGCTGAACCGGCCGACGCTCGGGACTGTCGACGTGGTGACCAAGGAGTCGACGGTCTCGTTCAAGGAGCGAACCGATGTCACGGCGGTACCGGCCATGGGCGTGGTGGCGGAGACGATGACGGCACTCGTGCTGGCGTCGGAGGCCCTGCGCAAGTTCGGGGGCGATTCGGTCGACGAGTTCCGGCGCAACTACGCCGGCTACCTGGGGTCGCTGGGCGAGACGCCCTCGGCGGCCCGTCCGCTGACCGATGGCTGACCGGGTGGTCCTGGTCGGGATGATGGGGGCCGGCAAGACGACGGTGGGGCGCGAGCTGGCCGCCCGGCTGGGATGGCCGTTCCTCGACTCGGACGCCATGGTCGAGGCCTCGACCGGGTCGACGGTGGCGGAGCTGTTCGCGACCGGTGGCGAGGACGCGTTCCGGGCCGTGGAGTCCCGGGTACTGGCCGAGGCGCTGTCGTCGGACGGGCCCGCCGTGGTGTCGGCCGCGGGGGGCGCCGTGCTGGCCCCGGGGAACCGGGCGCTGCTCGCCTCCGCCCGTGCCGTGGTGTGGCTGCGGGCCGGCCCGGCCACGCTGGCCGCCCGCGTCGGCTCCGGCGAAGGCCGTCCGCTCCTGCAGGACGACCCGCCCGCGGCCCTGGCCGAGCTCGATGCCGTCCGGCGCCCGCTCTACGGCGAGGTGGCCGACGTGATCGTCGACGTCGACGATCTGGACCCGTCGATGGTGGTCGACCGGATCCTGGCCGCCACTGCGTTCGCACGGAGCGTCCCGTGAGGGCGACCGTCGACAGGAGCGTCCCGTGAGGGCGACCGTCGACAGGAGCGTCCCGTGACCCAGGTCGTCCCCGTCGAGCTGGCCGACCGGTCCTACGAGGTCATCGTGGGGGAGGGCGCCCGCCACGAGCTGACACGGGTCATCGCCGAGGCGGTCCCCGGTGCCCGCCGGGCCGTCGTCGTCACCCAGGAGCAGATCGGTGTCACCGTCGATCCCGGGCTCGACCACGAGGTGTTCACCGTCCCCGACGGCGAGTCGGCCAAGTCGCTCGCCGTGTTGGAGGATCTGTGCCGCGGCTTCGCCCGCTCCGGCCTGAGCCGGGCCGACGTGGTCGTTGCCGTCGGCGGGGGCGTCGTCACCGATCTGGCCGGCTTTGCCGCTGCCTCGTTCCACCGGGGCACCGCCTACGTCAACGTCGCCACGTCGCTGCTGGCCCAGGTGGATGCGGCCATCGGGGGCAAGACGGGCGTGAACCTGGTCGAGGGGAAGAACCTCGTCGGGGCGTTCTGGCAGCCGAGTGCCGTGCTGTGCGACACCGAGGTGCTGGCCACCCTGTCTCCCCGCGACTGGGCGTCGGGGCGGGGAGAGGTGGCCAAGTACGCGCTCCTCGGGATCCCCACCGGGCTCGGTGGCCCGCCTACGGCCGACCTGCCCCTCGAGGACCAGGTGGCCCGGTGCGCCGCCATCAAGTCGGCGGTGGTGTCGGCTGACGAGCGCGAAGGCGACCGACGGATGCTGCTCAACTACGGGCACACCCTGGCCCACGCCCTGGAGGCGGCGGCGTTCGGCGACGCCGACGCCGATCTCCACCACGGCGAGGCGGTGGCGGTGGGCCTGGTCTACGCCGCCCTGCTGGCACGCCGACTCGGCCGCATCGACGACGCCCGTGTCGAGCACCACCGCCGGGTGGTCGGCGAGTTCGACCTGGCCACCGGGCTGCCGCCCGGCACCGACGCCGCCCAGCTGGTGGCCTTCATGGGCCGGGACAAGAAGGCCCATGGCGACCTGACCTTCGTCCTCGACGGCCCCGACGGTATCGAGGTGGTCCATGGCGTCGACCGGGCCGCCGTGGTCGCTACCCTTGCGGACATGGAGTCGACGGCACCGGCCGGTTCGGCGTGACGCAGTCCGGGGGACGGGCATGAGTACGAAGGGCCTGCTGCTGCTCCTGTCGGGGCCCAATCTCGACCTGTCGGGCGAGCGCGACCCCGCCGTGTACGGCCATGAGTCCCTGGAGGACCACGTGGCCGCGGCCCGGGGCGCGGCCGAGGCGCTCGGCTACGGCCTCGAGCACTTCCAGTCGAACCACGAAGGTGACCTGATCGAAGCCGTCCACGGCGCTCGTGGTCGTGCCGTCGCCATCGTGGTCAACGCCGGTGCCCTGACCCACACCTCGTGGGCGCTGCACGACGCCCTCGACGCCTACGACGGTGTGGTCATCGAGCTCCACCTCTCCAATCCGGCCGCCCGCGAGCCGTTCCGGCACATCTCGACGATCGCCCCGGTGGCCGACGGCCTCATCGCCGGGCTCAAGGGCGTCGGCTACCCGTTGGCGGTGGAGGCGGCGGTCCGCCTCCTGGCCACCCGCCCGTGACCCCGGACCTGCCCGACCTGCCGGGACTCGAGCCGCTCCAGCCGCTGTCGGTGGCCGGGCGCATCGACCGGCTGCGCACGGCGCTGGCCGCCGTGGAGTCCGACGACGGCCACCCCGACGGACTGCTCGTCACCACGGCGGCCAACATCCGCTGGCTGACCGGGTTCACCGGGTCGGCCGGCGTGCTGGTGGTGACCGGGGACCGGGCACTGCTCACCTCGGACGGGCGGTATCGCACCCAGGCCGACGAGCAGCTGGCGGCGTCGGGCGCGGCAGGCGACGTCGGTGTGCGCATCGGCGGGGTCAGCACCCAGCGCGAGGCGCTGGCCGAGGCCGCCGGGGACGCAGGCGTGCTCGGCCTGGAGGCCGCCGACGTGACGTGGGCCGCACTCGAGTCCTGGCGGACCGTGTTCGCCCCCCGGTCCATGGTGCCGACCCACGGCGTCGTGGAGGCCCTTCGGATGGTGAAGGACGACGGCGAGGTGGCCCGGATGGCGCGTGCCGCCGCCATCGCCGACGCCGCGCTCGGCTCAGTGCTCGCCCTCCTGGCCGATGCCGGCGCCGGACGGGGAGACGAGTTGAGCGAGGCCCGCTTCGCCGCGGCCCTCGACCACGCCATGCGGGTGCTCGGCGCCGAGGACCGGGCGTTCGAGACCATCGTCGCGTCGGGGGAGAACTCGGCCAAGCCCCACGCCCGACCGGGGGCGAGGGTCTTGCGCCCCGGGGACCCGGTGGTGGTCGACTTCGGGGCCACCTTCGACGGGTACCGCTCCGACATGACCCGGACGTTCTGCCTGGGCGGAGCGCCGACCGGCGAGCTGGCCACCGTCTTCGACGTGGTGGCGGCGTCGCAGGCGGCCGGGGTGGCATCGGTGGCGCCCGGTGTGTCGGCGGGCGATGTCGACTCGGTGTGCCGCGACGTCATCGCCGCCGCGGGATGGGCGGAGCGGTTCGAGCACGGGACCGGCCACGGCGTGGGCCTCGACATCCACGAGGGGCCTTCGGTGGGGTCGGGATCGACTGCTATCTTGGAGGTCGGCACCGTGGTGACCGTCGAACCCGGCGTGTACCTGCCCGCCATCGGCGGCGTCCGTATCGAGGACACGCTGGTGGTGACCCGGTCCGGCAGCCGTCCACTCACCCGTTTCCCGAAGGAAGTCGCCGTCTGATGTCCGTCTCCACCAACGATCTGCGCAACGGGATGACGCTGAACCTGCCCGAAGGGCTGTTCAACGTCGTCGAATTCCAGCACGTGAAGCCCGGCAAGGGCGGCGCATTCGTGCGCACCAAGCTCAAGAACCAGCGCACCGGCGCGGTCATCGAGCGCACGTACCGGGCCGACGAGAAGCTCGAGCAGGCGATCATCGACAAGCGCGAGATGCAGTTCCTCTACCGAGACGGAGCGGACTACGTGTTCATGGACACCGTCTCCTACGACCAGCTGCAGGTCGAGACCGGACTCCTCGGGGACGCCAACAACTACCTGAAGGAGGGCGACGACGCCGTCATCGAGTTCTTCGGGACCGAGATCGTCGGGGTGGAGCTGCCGGCCGCCGTCGAGCTGACGGTCACCGAGACCGAGCCCGGGCTCCAGGGCGACCGGGTGTCGGGCGCCCGCAAGCCGGCCACCCTCGAGACCGGACTGGTCCTCCAGGTGCCGCTCTTCGTCAACCCGGGCGAGAAGATCAAGGTCGACACCCGTACGGGCGAGTACCTGACCCGGGCCTGAGCCGCTCCGGCCGGACCCCTCGTCCCGTGCCACACTCCCTCCCCGTGACCGCCGACCCCGCACCCCGCCACCAGTCCCGTGAGCGGGCCCTGACCCTGCTGTACGAGGCGGAGCTCAAGGGGGAGTCCCCGGACGCCGTCCTCGGTGCGCTGCCGATGGCCCCCGATCCCTACGTCACCTCGCTGATGACGGCGGTCACCGACCGCAAGGACGAGATCGACGCGCTCATCGGCGACGCCGCCATCGGCTGGGACATCGCCCGCATGGCCGTGGTCGACCGCAACGTCCTGCGCCTGGCCACTGCCGAGCTCCTGGCCGAGGACGACGTGCCCACCCCGGTGATCCTGAACGAGGCGGTCGAGCTGGCGTCGGCGTTCTCGACCGACGACTCGGGCCGTTTCGTCAACGGTGTGCTCGCCTCGATCGCCGTCACGGTGCGGGGCGCACCGGCCGACTGAGCCACCGCACTGGTCCCCGGCGCCGCCGTCGCGGGCCTACGCCGCACACGGGGGCCTCCGTCTGGAGCAGGCCCTCCCGGAGACCCGGCCGCCGTCTGCCCGTTGTCCGTCGACCGGGCGGGAGGCCCCGCGGGAAGTGCCCGATGACACCCGAGCTTGCGCCGGCCATGGAGGCCGACGCCTTCGGCGCCGCCGCCACGTTCGCGGCGGGGCCCGCTCCGACTCGCTGCACCTGGAGGTCGGACGCTTCGGGGTGAAGGCGCTCATCGCGGAGCCAGGCAGGATCGAGACCGGGATCGCACCGACACGGTGGACCTGCGTGGCCGTCACGGGCGGTACGAGGAGCTGGCCGAGATGCGGGAGGGCTCCTTCGACACCCTGCGCAGCGGTGAAGGTCCTCCTGGATCCGGAACCGGGGCCGTGTCCGCGGCGACCGGGGACGCGCTCGGGCCCGACGACCCGCCGCCCCGCCTTCCCGTCGGGGTCGACGCGCGGCTGATCACGTCGACGCGGGAGGCCCGAGCTGTGCGGACATCGAGGCGGCGATGTGCCAGGTGCTCCAGATCGACCGGTAGGCGGCCCAGCGGATGCATGGACGTGCACCCCGGCAAATGCGGGTCCATCGCGCATCCCCTGCCCGCACCTCGGTGGCATCCCCGGTTCCCGGCGCAGCAGTGGGAACCGGGTCCGGGTGAGGCGCTGCCGATGGGGTTCCACCATGTCCTCTGGCAGACTCCCGTCAGTGCAACGGACACCCGATCCTCATCAGCGCAGGACCCCGATGCGGATCTCTGCCCCCTGGATCCTCGCGGCATGCGGCCTTGCCGGACTGGTCGCCGCCGTTGCGGCGAGCCCCGCGGATGCCCGTTCGGCGGCGGCCCAGAACTGGTCACCGTTCGTCCTCGTCACCGGGTTGCTGCTCATCGGCCTGGTGGCCGATGACGACGGCCTGTTTGCCGCAGCGGGTCACCGATTGGCACGGGCGTCGTCCAACGGGGTCGTTCTGTTCGCCGGGGCCACCGCAATGATCGCCGTGGTGACTGCAGTGCTGAACCTGGACACGTCGGTGGCGTTTCTGACCCCCGTGCTGGTCTACGCCGCCAGGAGCCGAGGAGGGGGCGAGCCCCCGCTCCTCTACGGCTGCCTCCTGCTGTCCAACGCGGGCTCGCTCTTCCTCCCCGGCTCGAACCTGACCAACCTCATCGTCCTCGGACACGTTCATCTGACGGGGACCGCATATCTCGCCCGCATGTGGGCCCCCGCCCTCGCCGCCCTCCTGGTGACGGCAGCGGTGGTTGCCGTCATCGAACGCCGCTCGCTGCGGGTCAGTGCCAAGGTCCTGGCCCGGGCGGAGCGGCCGACAGTCGGACTTGGTCTGGTGGCTGTCGTCGCAGCGACGCTGCTCGTGTTGTTGCTGCACTCGCCAGCCCTGCCGGTGGCAGTAGTCGGAGTCGTGGCCATCGGGACCCGCGTGGTTGCGGGGAGGGAGGAGTCTCACCACGTTCTTGCCGTGCTCGGTGTGCCGATGCTCGTGGGCCTGTTCGGAGTGGCCGTGGCGCTGGGAACCCTGGGACGGGTGTGGGACGGTCCTTCGGTGCTGCTGTCGCACCTCGATGTGTGGGGAACAGCGGCAGTGGCGGCTGCCTCCTCCGTGCTGGTGAACAACCTTCCGGCTGCATCCCTACTTGCCGCCAGGACGCCGGTCCATCCGTTCGCACTGCTCATCGGACTGAATCTCGGCCCGAACCTGTTCGTCACCGGATCATTGGCCTGGATCCTCTGGCTGCGGTCCGCTCGCGGCGCCGGAGCGGAGCCGTCGGTCGCCAAGGCAGGCCGGATCGGGGTCCTCGCCGTCCCCCTGTCGATGGCGGCGTCCATCGGTGTGCTGGTGGCGACCGGCGTCAGGTAGCCACCTTCGGTCCGGTGACCGTCAACCTGCAGGAGGTGTCCCGGCCGGGCACAGGTCTCCCGAGCTTCGCGGGCGGCCGGTGGGGGACGATGTCACGGTGGTGCGGGCAGGTGGCGTGGACGCGCTCTGAGCGGGGGCGTCCTGGTCGGCACACTCGGAATCGGCACTGCTGGGCGTTCCTCCGGGCCCTCGGTCGCGGCAGTGGGCCTCTGCGGTTCCCTGGTCGCCCTGCCGCCGCCTGACTCGGCACTCGCCGTCGACCGGCAGGCGATCAAGGACGGGGAGAACCCGGGCTACCCGTCCGCATTCGCCGGGTCGGCGGGGCAGGTACACCGAAGTACGGTCAGGAAAGTGGGAGCCACCCCTTCGGAGGTCGCAGGCGGCATGGAGACTGGCCACCGAGCCCCTGTCGGGGCAGACTGGCTCCATGTGGCTGACGGCCGTCGCTATCGGCCTGCTCGTGGTCGTCACCGTCTGGGTGGCACTGTTCGTCGCCGCTCGACAGCTGCCTCCTGGCAGGGCCCGAGAACTGGTGGCCTTCGCACCCAACTGCGTCATCCTGATCCAACGCCTGAGACGGGATCATCGGCTGCCCTTCCGAGCTCGCGTCGCGCTTGCCCTCGCGTTGGCCTACCTCATCTCTCCCATCCAAGTCGTCCCCAACGTCATCCCGGTGATCGGCCAGACCGACGACATCCTGATCCTGATGGCCGCACTTCGCTACACCTGTAGGCATCTTCCACGGGCCGCGGTCGAGGAGGCGTGGCCCGGTGAGCCCCGGTACCTGGATCGATTGCTGGGTGCCGCGATCCCGGTCCGTGTCGACGACATGGCAGCGCCCGGCGAGCACTCGGAGGCGCCGTCCACGCCCTGACCGCGAGCGATCACGCCTGTCCCCGCCCACCGGGAGTGCATCACACCCCGGTCACGAGCCGGGCACCCCGTTCTCGAGGCGACCGTGGCGTCGAGGGGACCAGTTCCCAAGGCAGTCGGCTCACGTCGGGAATCGCCCATGCGGATGTGGCGGGCCGGTCCATGTGCGGGGGGATCCCGGCCCTGGGCGGCTGGTCCGCCTCGGGCCGGGATCGACCCTGCAGGTACGCACGCCGTGGCCAGGCTCGCCGGGTGACGGTCAAGCTGGCGGTGCTGTTGACCGCGCCCTCGGTCGGTCTGGCCGCCAGCGGTTGCTCGGCGGCGACCCCTGCGGGACCGCAGGCGTCGGCTCGGTCGACGGTGTCGTCCTACTCCGCGGCGGTCACCGCCCACCACTGGACCGAGGCGACCGCACTCCTGTCGCCATCGGTCCGACGCACGCAGTCGACCGCCGCCGGCAACGATCGATCGAACACCGTCTCGGTGACCAACGTGCACCTCACGGTCTACCCGGCCCCATCTGCACGAGGGGACCACCCCGGCCCCACGGACGTCCAGCAGGCGCTTGTCACCTACGGCGCCACCTGCGGGAGGGTCTAGGGATCGACGGACGGCCCGCAGACGAGGTTCGCGTACGTGGGACGCCGAGGTGCCGCCGGACCGTGGCGCATCCTGGGGATCGGGACCGGTCCGAGGCCGATGGGACCACGGGCGTCGTCCACACGGGTCCGCCGAGCGTGCTCGGAACCAGGTGTGTCCGTCGGACCCCGCCGTCCCGTCGAGTCCACGTACGCAGCGTCCCGGAATGGGAAGGGGTCCCCGTCGTCAGCCTGCGACAGCCGACCGCGGCGAGCACGGGTGCTGGTCGGATTAGGTGCGGGGCACCCTCCCCGGGACCCCTGCCCGATCAACGTCGCCTGCGGGGTGCGGTCGCGCGTGGCCTGGCCCCGACGGGAGGCCTACGCCAGGGTGAAGTGCACGGTGAGCTCGTCGACGAAGCGCCCGGTCAGCTCCTCGGGCATGTCGTGGCCCATGCCGGGAACCAGCAGCAGGCGGGCGCCGGGGATGGCCGCCGCCGTCGCCTCCCCCCCGGAAGGAGCCACCAGCGGGTCGTCGGTCCCGTGGACGACCAGGGTGGGCGCCGTCACCGAGCCGAGAGACAGTGTGCGGTCGGGCTGGGTCACGATGGCCGCCAGCTGGCGGGTGGCGCCGGCCGGGTGGAAGGCGCGGTCGTAGGCCGCGCCGGCCCGCTCGCGCACTGCCGCCTCGTCGAACGGGAAGCCGGGCGATCCGATGGTCTTCCACATCGCGGCCCCCTGGTCCATGGCCTCCTCACGGGAGGCCGGGGGCACCGGGACCAGTGCCTCGAGTGCCTCGGGGCGTGCCTGGCCGACACCCGGGTCCCCGGTGGTCGACATGATCGACGTCAGGGTCCGGAGCCGGTCGGGATGTTCGAGCGCGAAGGTCTGGGCGATCATGCCGCCCATCGACACGCCCACTACGTGGGCCGAGGGGATGTCGAGGGCGTCGAGCAGGCCGGCGCCGTCGGCGGCCATGTCGACGAGTGAGTAGGGCGCCGAGGCCGTGCCCGACAGCAGGTCGAGGAGGCCAGGCTCTCCGGCGTCGTCGAACCAGGTCGACAGGCCGACGTCACGGTTGTCGTAGCGGATGACGTAGTGGCCCCTGTCGGCCAGGGCGACGCAGAACGGCTCGTCCCACAACGTGAGCTGCCCGTTGAAGCCCATGATCAGGAGCACCGCCGGGTCGGCGGGGTCCCCGAAGGTCTCGTACTCGATGGTGATCCCGTTGGCTGAGGCTGCTGGCATGGCCCGACGGTACCCCCCCGGCGCCTCACCTGCCCGGAATAATCCCCGCGCCCCACGCGTTGTCCGCCATGGGAAACCTGTGCCGGGCGACGTGACGTACGGTCGAGGTACCCCTCCGACGACCCCGAGGACCACTGTGACCATCCGCGACTCGGCTGACACCACGCCCGACGTGCCCACCGGCGCTCCCGCCGAGTCGTCGTCGACACCCCCGGGCGACACCGGGTCGAAGGGCATCCTGGCCGGGCTGGACCCGCACCTCAAGCGGCTGGCCCTGGTGGTCGTGCTCGGCAGCATCATGTCGATCCTCGACACGACCATCGTCAATGTGGCCATCCCCACGTTCGCCCGGGACTTCAAGGCGCCGCTCTCGACCGTGCAGTGGGTGTCGACGGGGTACCTGCTGGCCCTGGCCATGACCATCCCACTCACCGGGTGGGCGGTCGAGCGCTTCGGGGCCAAACGGATGTGGATCGCCTCGCTGGTGCTCTTCCTCCTCGGCTCGGCCCTGTCCGGCGCGGCGTGGTCGATCCAGAGCCTGATCGTGTTCCGGATCCTGCAGGGGATCGGCGGCGGCATGATCATGCCGATCGGCCAGTCGATCATGGCCACGGCCGCCGGCCCCCAGCGGATGGGCCGGGTGATGAGCCTGCTGGGCGTGCCCATGCTCCTCGGCCCGGTCCTCGGCCCGGTCATCGGCGGCCTCATCATCGACAGCGTGTCGTGGAGGTGGATCTTCTACGTGAACATCCCGATCGGCATCGTGGCCATCGCCCTGGCCGTTCGGTTCCTGCCCGGCCATGAGAAGACCGACCGGCTGAACAAGCTCGACGTACTCGGCCTGGTCCTCCTGTCGCCCGGGCTCGGTCTGTTCGTGTACGGCCTGTCCCAGGCCGGCCAGGGCTCGGCCTCCAGCGTGTTCGTCCCGGCCGGCATCGGACTGCTCCTCATCCTCGCGTTCGTCCTGCACGCACTCCGGACCAAGCTCACGCCGCTGATCGAGGTGCGGCTGTTCGCCGACCGGCAGTTCTCGGCGGCGTCGGTCACCACCTTCGCCTTCGGGGCCGCGCTCTTCGGCGGCATGTTCCTGCTGCCCATCTACTACCAGGTCGTGCGCGGCCAGTCGGCGCTCAGCGCCGGCCTGCTGATGGCCCCGCAGGGCATCGGCGCCGCCCTGGTCATGCCCCTGGCCGGGAAGTTCACCGACCGCTACGGCGCCGGCCGGGTGGTGCCCGTCGGCCTGGTCGTGGCTGCGGCCGGCACGTTCGCCTACACGCAGCTCGGCGCCCACACCGGCTTCGCCGTCCTGGCCGTCTCCCTCTTCGTCCGGGGGCTGGGCTTCGGGTTCGTGATGATGCCCGCCATCTCCGCCGCCTACCAGACCCTCACCCCGCCGCAGGTGCCCCGGGCGTCCACGGCCATCAACATCGTCCAGCGCATCGGCGGCTCCATCGGCACGGCCCTGGTTGCGGTCATCCTCGAGCACCAGATCTCGGTGCAGGTCCACGGGCTGTCCGGAGGACTGTCGGCCGCCGACAGCGCCCCCCCCTCGGCGGTGGCGAAGGTGGCCCAGCCCCTGGCCACCGCCTTCGGCAACACGTTCTGGTGGGTGTTCGGCCTGACCGTGCTGGCGCTGATCCCGGCCCTCCTGCTGTCCCGGGAGCCGGCGGTCCGGGTCGGCGGGGCGGCGCCCCTGCCCGTCGACTGAGGCGCCCGATCGGTGCCCGGCGGGCCCCCGTCGGCCTGGTCCGGCCCGGACGGGTGGTCGCCACCCGCGCTAGAGTGGGGCCCTGACCGTCAAGCGGGTCCCGTGAGGCCCGTACGGACAGGAGGACGCAGTGGCCGAACGAGAGCGCAGTCACACCCGCCCGCGGGGCGCGGTCTTCGTTCCCCGGGTCCAGGTCATGTCCGCCGACGACGTCCGGCGGGCCGTCACCCGCATGGCCCACGAGATCGCCGAGCGAAACCGGGGCCTGCACGACGTCGTCCTGATCGGTCTGCAGACCGGCGGGGTGGGGATCGCCCGCCGCCTGGCGGAGACACTGGCCGAGGTGGAGGGTGCCGACGTGCCGGTCGGGACGCTGGACGTCGCCTTCTACCGGGACGACATCGGGCTCCGCCCGGTGCTGCCCGAGGCCGCCACCGACATCACCACCGACCTGACCGCCGCCACCGTGGTGCTGGTCGACGACGTGCTGTTCACCGGCCGCACCATCCGGGCCGCCCTCAACGCGCTGGGCGAGTACGGCCGGGCCCAGGTGGTGGAGCTGGCCGTCATGGTCGACCGGGGCCACCGCGAGCTGCCGATCCGGCCCGACTACGTGGGCAAGAACCTCCCCACCAGCCGCGAGGAGATGGTCGACGTCTCCGACGAGGGCGTGTCGCTCGGTGAGCTGGTCAACCGGTGAGCCCGTTCCCGGCCCACCTGCTCTCCATGGACGACCTCGACGCCGCCACCATCGCCGAGGTGCTGCGGGTCACCGACTCGTTCGCCGAGGTGGGCCGTCGGGCCAACCCGAAGGTGCCGGCCCTGCGCGGCCGTACCGTGGCCACCCTCTTCTTCGAGGACTCCACCCGCACCCGGATGTCGTTCGAGACGGCGGCCAAGCGCATGTCGGCCGACGTGCTCTCGTTTTCGGCCGGGTCGTCCTCGGTCAAGAAGGGCGAGTCCCTGCGTGACACGATCGAGACCATCCAGGCCATCGGCATGGACGCGGTGATCATCCGCCACAGCTCGTCCGGCGTGCCCGCCCGCGTGGCCGAGTGGGTGGACCACTGCGCGGTGGTCAATGCCGGTGACGGCTGGCACCAGCACCCGACGCAGGCCCTGCTCGACCTCTACACGGTGCGCCAGTCGCTCGGCGGGGGCCAGGAGGGCACCGACCGCTTCCGCGGCCTGCGGGTGACCATCGTCGGCGACATCCGCCACAGCCGGGTGGCCCGGTCCCAGATCACTGCGTACGCCGCCCTGGGCGCCGAGGTCACGCTGGTTGCCCCGGCGACGCTGCTGCCGCCGTCGCTCGAGGGCTGGCCGATCGCCGGAGTGTCGCACGACCTCGACGCCGTGCTGGACGGGACCGACGTGATCAGCCTGCTCCGGCTGCAGGCGGAGCGGGGGAGCGGCGCCTACGTCCCGACCATGCGCGAATACTCCGCCGGCTACGCCCTGACCGCCCGCCGGGCCCTGCAGCTGCCGCCCGCCGCCATCATCCTCCACCCCGGGCCCATGGTCCGGGGGGTGGAGATCGCCTCCGAGGTGGCCGAGCTGCCGTCCGCCCGCATCACCGACCAGGTGGGCAACGGGGTGGCGGTGCGCATGGCCGTGCTGTTCCTCCTGCTCGGGCAGGGGCACCTGGAGAGCGAGGCCGCATGAGTACGACACCCGAGCTGCTGATCCGAGGGGGCACCGTGATGGACGCCTCCGGCGAGCGACGGGCCGATGTGCGCGTCGTCGACGGCAGGGTGGTCGAGGTGGCCGAGGGGCTGGAGGCGCCGACCGGCGCCACCGTGCTCGACGCCGGGGGCTGTGTGGTGGCGCCAGGGCTGGTCGACCTGCACACCCACCTGCGCGAGCCGGGACGCGAGGAGGCCGAGACCATCGAGACCGGCACCCGGGCTGCCGCCCTGGGTGGGTTCACCGCGGTGGTGGCGATGCCGAACACCGACCCGCCGCTCGACTCGGCCGAGTCGGTCCGCAACGTCTTCGCCCTGGCCGAAGGGGCCATGGCCCAGGTCGCGGTCGCCGGTGCCATCACCGTGGGCCGGGCTGGCGAGCACCTGGCCCCCATGGCCGAGCTGGCCGCCCTCGGGGTGCGGCTCTTCACCGACGACGGCGACGGGGTGCAGTCGGCCGGGCTCATGCGCCGGGCCCTGCAGTACGCCACCGGGCTCGGGGTGACGCTCGGCCAGCACTGCGAGGACCGCAGCCTGGCGGCAGGGGGCACCATGCACGAGGGGGCGTGGTCGAGCCGGCTCGGGCTTCCCGGCATGCCGTCCGAGGCCGAGGAGGTCATGGTCGCCCGCGATATCGCCCTGGCCCGGGCCACCGGCGGCCGGGTGCACTTCCTCCACGTGTCGACCGCCGGGTCGGTCGACCTGGTTCGCCGGGCCCGGGCGGACGGGGTGCCGGTTACCGCCGAGGTGGCCCCCCACCACTTCACCCTGACCGACGGCTGCGCGGCCGGCTACGACCCCGTGTTCAAGGTCAACCCGCCGCTGCGGCCCCAGGAGGACGTGGACGCGGTCAAGGCGGCCCTGGCCGACGGCACGGCCGACGCAATCGCCACCGACCACGCCCCGCACGCTCCGGAACTGAAGGACCTGCCCTTCGACCAGGCCCCGCCGGGCATGCTCGGCCTGCAGACTGCCCTCGCCCTGGCCACGACCGAGCTCGACCTGCCCCTCGTGCGCATCCTGGCCCTGCTGAGCTGGCAGCCCGCCGTCATCGCCGGGCTCGACCCGGACCACGGCGGCACCCAGGGCGGGCCGCTGTCCCCGGGATCGGTGGCCAACCTGTGCGTGGTCGACCCCACCGCCACCTGGATCGTCGATCCGACGGCCCTCGCTTCGCGCAGCCGCAACACCCCCTATGCCGGTCGAACCCTGACCGGCCGGGTCCGCCACACCGTGCTGGCCGGCGAGCCGGTCGTGATCGACGCCGAGGCGCAGCGATGAGCCCCCGCGCCGGCACCGTGCACCGCGACCCGGCCCTGCTGGTGCTGGCCGACGGCTCGGCCTTCGAGGGCGAGGCCTTCGGAGCCGTGCCCGCCGACGGGGTGTCCACCGGTGAGGCGGTGTTCAACACCGTGCTGTCGGGCTACCAGGAGGTGATCACCGACCCGTCCTACGCCGGGCAGGTGATCGCCTTCACCTATCCCCACATCGGCAACTACGGGGTGAACCCGACCGACGACGAGGCGTCCCGCCCCCACTGCAGCGGGGTGATCGTGCGCGACCTGACCGACGCGCCCTCCAACTTCCGGTCCGAGGGCGGCCTCGAGGGCTTCCTGTCCGGCCACGGGGTGTCGGGTATCACCGGGATCGACACCCGGCGGCTGACCCGTCACCTGCGCGATCACGGCTCGGTGCCGTGCGCGTTCGGGACCGCCGCCGAGGCCGACCTGCTGGCCGCCGCCCGGTCGGCCGTCCCCACCGACGGCCGCGACCTGGTGTCCACGGTGACCACCGCCTCGGCGTTCACCCGGGGGAGCGGCCCCTACCGGATCGTGGCCTACGACTTCGGTATCAAGGAGGCCATGCTGCGCCAGCTGGGCGACCTGGCCACCGTGACCGTGGTGCCCGCCCGGACCCCGGCCGACGCCGTCCTCGACCTCGACCCCGACGGCATCTTCTTGTCCAACGGCCCGGGCGACCCGGCCGCCCTGCCCGGCATCATCGGTGAGGTCCGGCGCCTGGTCGAGCGCGGCACGGTACCCGTGTTCGGCATCTGCCTCGGCCACCAGCTGCTGGCCAGCGCCCTCGGTGCGACCACCTACAAGCTTCCCTTCGGCCACCACGGCGGCAACCACCCCGTGCAGCGCCGGGACACCGGCCGGATCGAGATCACCTCGCAGAACCACAACTACGCCGTCGCCGCCGACTCGCTCGGGGCCACCGAGGTCACCCATGTCAACCTCAACGACGGGGTGATCGAGGGACTGCGCAGCACTGGGGCCCCGGCGTTCAGTGTGCAGTACCACCCCGAGGCCGGCCCCGGCCCCCACGACGCCCGCTACCTGTTCGAGGAGTTCCGGATGCTGATGGACGCCCACGGCGGCCCGAGCGGGGTCGCCTGATGCCCCGGCGCGACGACCTCGAGTCGATCCTGGTGATCGGGTCCGGCCCGATCGTGATCGGGCAGGCCTGCGAGTTCGACTACTCGGGCACCCAGGCCTGCCGGGTCCTGGCCGAGGAGGGCTACCGGGTGGTCCTGGCCAACTCCAACCCGGCCACGATCATGACCGACCCGGGCATGGCCGACCGGACCTACGTGGAGCCGCTCGACCCCGACGTGCTGACCGCCATCATCGAGCGCGAGCGCCCCGACGCCCTGCTGCCCACCCTGGGTGGCCAGACGGCCCTCAACCTGACCATGGCGCTGTCCGAGCGCGGCGTGCTGGTGGCCAACGACGTCGAGGTGATCGGGGCCAACCCCGAAGCCATCGCCACCGCCGAGGACCGGGAGCGGTTCAAGGAGGCGATGGAGGAGATCGGCCTGTCGACGCCGGCGTCCGGCTTCGCCCACTCGCTCGACGAGGCCATGGCCATCGGCGCCACCATCGGCTACCCGATCATGGTGCGGCCGAGCTACATCCTGGGCGGCGCCGGCACCGGCATCGCGAGCGGCCCGGAGGCGCTCATCCGCCTGGCCGCCGAGGGCCTCGACGCATCGCCCGTGACCGAGGTGCTGATCGAGCGGTCCATCGCCGGCCAGAAGGAGTACGAGCTCGAGGTGATGCGGGACCACGCGGACAACTGCGTGGTCATCTGCTCCATCGAGAACTTCGACCCGATGGGTGTCCACACCGGCGACTCGATCACCGTGGCGCCGGCCCAGACGCTGACCGACGTCGAGTACCAGGCCATGCGCGACGCCGCTTTCGCCTGCATCCGTCGGGTCGGCGTGGAGACAGGGGGCTCGAACGTCCAGTTCGCCGTGGACCCGCTGACCGGCCACCAGACCGTCATCGAGATGAACCCCCGGGTGTCGCGCTCGTCCGCGCTGGCGTCCAAGGCCACCGGGTTCCCGATAGCCAAGATCGCGGCCCGCCTGGCCGTCGGCTACCGGCTGGACGAGATCCCGAACGACATCACCGGCGCCACGCCGGCCAGCTTCGAGCCGGTCATCGACTACGTGGTCACCAAGATCCCGAGGTGGGCGTTCGAGAAGCTGCCCGGCGCCACCGATGTCCTGGGCACCCGGATGCAGTCGGTGGGCGAGGTCATGGGCATCGGGCGTACCTTCCCCGAGTCGCTCCAGAAGGCCGTCCGCTCGCTGGAGCAGGGCCGGTCCGGCCTCAACGCCGACCCGTCCGAGGCCGAGGTCGACGGCGTGCCTGTCGGGCGCCTGCTGGCCGACGTTGCCGTCGCCACCCCCGAGCGGCTGTTCCAGCTCGAGTCGCTGCTGCGCCGGGGCGTCGGCGTCGACGAGCTGGCCGTGGCCACGGGGATCGACCCGTGGTTCCTGTCGGAGCTGGCCAAGGTGACCGACGCCCGGATGGCCCTCGACCTGCAGGTGACCCTCGGGGTCACCGTCGACGACCTCGACCGGCGCCAGTGGCGGCGCATGAAGCGGCTGGGGTTCAGCGACGCCCAACTGGCCCACCTGTTCGGCGACGGCGTGTCGACGGCCGACGTGCGGGCCGCACGGGTGGCGGCCGGCGCGCCGGTGACCTTCAAGACGGTCGACACCTGCGCGGCCGAGTTCGAGGCGCACACGCCCTACCACTACTCGACCCACGAGGACGAGGACGAGATCCGCTCCTCGGACCGTCCCCGGGTCATCATCCTGGGCTCGGGGCCGAACCGGATCGGCCAGGGGATCGAGTTCGACTACTGCTGCGTGCACGCGTCGATGGCCCTCCGCTCCGCCGGGTTCGAGACCATCATGCTCAACTGCAACCCCGAGACGGTCTCGACCGACTACGACACCTCGGACCGCCTCTACTTCGAGCCCCTGACCGACGAGGACCTGGCCAACGTGATCGAGGCGGAGCAGGCCGCCTCGATCGACGGGGGCCGCCTGGTCGGCGTCATCGTGAGCCTGGGCGGTCAGACACCGCTGAAGCTGGCCGCCGGCATCCCCGAGGACCTGGTGCTCGGCACGTCGCCGGCCTCCATCGACCTGGCCGAGGACCGCGAACGCTGGAACGACCTGTGCGGCCGGCTGGGCATCCCCCAGCCCCCCGGCGGCACCGCCACCACACCGGCCGAGGCCGTGACCGTGGCCGGGCGCGTCGGGTACCCGGTACTGGTCCGCCCGTCCTACGTTCTCGGCGGCCGGGCCATGGAGATCGTCTACGACGACGACCGGCTGGTGGCCGCGGTCGAGGCCATGTCCGGGATTGGCGGCGCCCTGGGCCGCGAGGGCGGGGTGACGGCCGATCGGCCGGTGCTGGTCGACCGCTTCCTGGAGGACGCCGTCGAGGTCGACGTCGACGCCGTCCGCGACGCCACCGGCGAAGTGGTGATCTGCGGGGTGATGGAGCACGTGGAGGAGGCCGGGGTCCATTCGGGCGACTCGGCGTGCGCCCTGCCGCCGCAGACGCTGTCGGCCGAGGTGCTCGCCGAGCTCGAGCGCCACGTCCGGGTCATCTGCGAGGCCCTGCAGGTCCGCGGCCTGTGCAACGTCCAGTTCGCCGTCAAGGACGACCGGGCCTACGTGCTCGAGGCCAACCCCCGGGCCAGCCGCACCGTCCCCTTCGTGGCCAAGGCCACCGGCGTGCCCGTGGCCATGGTGGCCGCCCGGGTCATGGTCGGGGCCACGCTGGCCGAGCTGCGGACCGAGGGACTGCTGATCGATCCGGTGGGCGGCCACGTGTCGGTCAAGGAGGCGGTCATGCCGTTCAACCGCTTTCCGGGGGTGGACTCGCTCCTCGGACCCGAGATGCGGTCGACCGGCGAGGTCATGGGGATCGGGGCCACCTTCGGCTTGGCCTTCGCCAAGAGCCAGATCGCGGCCGGCAACCGGCTGCCCACCGGCGGCACGGTCTTCCTGTCGCTGGCCGACCGGGACAAGTCCGGCGGGCTGGAGGCGGCCCGCCAGTTCGCCGCGCTCGGATTCGACCTGGCGGCCACCGCCGGCACCGCCGCCCTGCTCGAGTCCGAGGGGATCGCCGTGGCCACCGTGGTCGCCAAGGTGGGGGAGTCCCACCCGGGCCGGGTGGACGCCGTCGAGCTCATCGCCGGCGGCAAGGTGCAGCTGGTCATCAACACGCCGCGCGGCCGAGGCCCCCGGGCCGACGGCCTGCACATCCGGGCCACCGCGCTCGCACACCTGGTCCCGTGCCTGACCACCACGGCCGCGGCCAAGGCCGCCGCCGCCGGGATCGCCGACTGGGTGGCCCATCCACTGTCGGTCCGGTCGCTGCAGGAGTACCACGAGCGATGAGCCGGTGACCGACCCCCACTGGGCTGCCGGGCGACGTGGCCGGGTGGGACGGGCGTGGCGGGCCGCCACCCGCGGCGACGTCGACCTGTCGGTGCCGGTCGGGTCGCTGACGCTGCCCAACCCGGTGATGACGGCGTCGGGCACGGCCGGCCACTCCGACGAGCTCGAGGCCTACGGGCCGCTCGCCGCGCTGGGGGCCATGGTGGTGAAGTCACTCTCGGTGGACCCGTGGCCGGGCAACCCGGCACCCCGGGTCCACCAGGCCGGTGCCGGCATGCTCAACAGCGTCGGACTCCAGGGGCCGGGTATCGAGGCGTGGGCCCGGGACGACCTGCCCCGGCTCGCCCACGCCGGGGCGCGGACCGTGGTCAGCATCTGGGGCCAGCGGGTGGACGACTTCGCCGCGGCGGCAGCGCTGCTGGCCGGCATCGACGGGCTCACCGCCGTCGAGGTGAACGTGAGCTGCCCGAACATCGACGACCGGCGCCACATGTTCGCCCACTCGCCCACGGCCACCGCCGAGGTCCTGTCGGCCGTGGCGGAGCGGCTGCCCGGCGTGCCGCTGTGGGCCAAGCTGAGCCCGACCGTGTCCGACCTGGCCGAGGTCGCCGGTGCCGCGCTCGCCCACGGGGCGGAGGCGGTCACCCTGGTGAACACCGCCCTCGGTATGGCCATCGACCTGGAGACCCGGGCGCCGGTGCTCGGCTCGGGACCGGCCGGCGGCGGGCTGTCGGGGCCGTCGATCCACCCCGTCGCCGTCCGCGCCGTCTTCGACGTCCGGGCCGCCCACCCCGATGCCACGATCATCGGCGTCGGCGGGGTGATGTGCGGACGCGACGCGGTCGAGCTGCTGCTCGCCGGGGCCGACGCCGTGCAGGTGGGGACAGCGACGTTCCGGGACCCGCGGGCGCCGTGGCGGGTGCTCGACGAGCTGGGGGCCTGGTGCGCGTCGCACAAGGTGCGGGCGGTGCAGACGCTGCGGGGGCAGGCCCACGGGTGACGGCCGGCCCCGGAGACCCGTTGCCGGACGTCCGGAGCCGCCGTGCCGGGGATGGGAGACTGGACGTGACGAGGAGGAGCGCATGACCGAGGGATTCGCCGACCGGGTCGCCGGGGCGGTGTCCGCCACCGGGCCCCTGTGCGCGGGCATCGACCCCTCGTCCGACCTGCTCGGCCACTGGGGACTCGGGGACACGCCCGAGGGCCTCCGGACGTTCGGGTTGCGCTGCGTGGAGGCCTTCGCCGGTGTGGTGCCCGTGGTGAAGCCGCAGGTTGCGTTCTTCGAGCGGATGGGGTCGGCCGGGCTGGCTGTGCTCGAGGAGGTCCTGGCCGACTGCCGCGACGCCGGCCTGCTCACCATCGCCGACGCCAAGCGGGGCGACATCGGCTCGACCATGGAGGCGTATGCGACCGCCTGGCTCCACCCGGCGAGTCCGTTGGTCGCCGACGCCATGACCGCCCTCGCCTACCTCGGCATGGGCGCGCTGCAGCCGGCGTTCGACCTGGCGGCCTCCGGCGGCAAGGGCGTGATCGTGGTGGTCCGCAGCTCCAACGCAGAGGGCCGCTCTCTCCAGCTGGCCCGGACGGCGGGCGCCGACGGCGACCCGTCGGGCCCGGCGGTCGAGGACATGCTGCTGGGGGACATCGCCGTGTTGAACCACGGGGGGCTGCCGGTGCCGGGCACCGTAGGTGCGGTGGTCGGGGCGACCCGGTCCCCGTCGGACTTCGACCTCGCCGGACTGGGCGGGGTGATCCTCGCCCCCGGGGTCGGGTTCCAGGGCGGGACCGCCGAGGACGCGGGCCGGCTGTTCGCCGGGTGCGCCCGCGGGACCGTCCTGCCGAACGTGTCCCGCTCCCTCCTCGTGGCCGGGCCGGACGTCGCAGCCCTGCGCGAGGCGGCCATCGAGGAGCGCGACACCCTGGGGTCGGCCCTCCGCTGACCAGGCGCCGCTGGATCCCGTACGCGTGCATCGCCGCGGCGGTGCTGGTGGCGAACGCCCCCGGCCTGATCCGCCTGGTCGACACCAACCCGCTGAACCTCGACGCCTTCCTGGTCACCACCGTGCCGCGGTGGCTGCCCGGGGGACCGACGGCCGACCCCAATGCCGGCTTCCTCATGCAGGCGCTCGGGCATCTGGTCACCCACGACTGGCTGTCGGGCCACGTGCCGTGGTGGAACCCGTACGAGGGGATAGGCACCCCGCTCGCCGCAGACATGCAGAGCGGTGCCTTCTTCCCACCGACGATGCTCTTCGGCTTCGGCAACGGCCTGGTCTGGTTCCAGGTACTCCTCGAGTTGGTGGCGGGGTGGAGCACGTACGCGCTCCTCGCCCGGTTCGGCGTCGGGCGGACCCTGGCAACCGCGGGCGGGATCGCCTTCGCCCTGTGCGGCACCTTCGCCTGGTTCGCCATCGAGCCGATCCGGGTGCTCTGCCTCCTGCCCCTCTGCCTGCTGGGTGTGGAGCGGGCCCTGTCGGCGGCTACCGCCGACCGCCGGTGGGGGTGGAGGCTCCTGGCCGTCGGCCTGGCCGGCTCGCTCCTCGGCGGGTTCCCCGAGACCTCCGCCATCGACGGGCTCTTCGTCGTCGTGTGGGCGGCCGCCCGGATGGCCGGACCGGGCCGCCGCCATGCTCGGGCCATGGCGGCCAAACTGGCGCTGGGCGCCGGCGCGGCCCTCGCCCTGGCCCTGCCCCTCGTGGTCGCCTTCCTCGGGTACCTGCGGTTCGCCGACACCGGCGGCCACGGCGGCGGTGGCTTCGCCCACGCCACACTGCAGACCCGTACGCTGGCCCAGCTACTCCTGCCGTACTCGGTGGGTCCGGTCGACGCCTTCCACACCGTCGGCCCCGTCGACACCATCTCGGCATTCTGGGGGAGCGTGGGTGGGTACCTGGACGCCACGTTGGTGGCCGCCGCCCTGGTCGGCGCGGTGGGCCGCCGGAACCGAATCCTGCGGCTGGTCCTGGTGGCCTGGGTGCTCGTGTGCCTGGCCCGCACCTACGGGCTCACCCCGGTGGTGGACGTGCTGGCCCACGTGCCCGGGCTGCGGATGACGGCGTTCTACCGCTACGCCACCCCGACGTGGGAGCTGGCCGTCGTGGTGCTCGCCGCCTTCGGACTGGACGACATCGCCCGCCGGAGGACGCCGTTCCGGGCCCTGGTGCTCGCTGTGGCCACCGTGGCCGTGGCCTGCGCCGTTGCCGCCTGGACCGGCTACCGGGATCTGACGGCGGCGGTGGGACCGACCGGGTCAGCCCTGCTCCATCGTCACCGGTTCGCCACCGGCAGCCTGGCCGTCGCCCTGGCGGCCCTGGCGCTCCTGGTGGTGGGCGGATGGCTGGCCGCCGGGCGGCCGGGGGCGGTGGTCCCCCGGCTCGGCACCGGTTCGCGGCGCCGGTGGGGGCGGGTGGCGATGGCCGCCGCCGTCTCGATCGAGGCCGTGGCGCTCCTTGGTGTCACCTACTTGTCCGCACCCCGGCCGACGACGGCCGACACCGGCGCGGTCAGTTGGCTCCAGGCCCACCTCGGCGTGTACCGGTTCGCGACGCTCGGTCCGATCCAGCCCAACTACGGATCCTACTACCGGATCGCCGAGGTCAACGTCAACGAGCTGCCCCTGCCGAAGGCGTGGACCACCTACGTGGCCACTCGGCTCGACACCAACACGGTGCCCTTCGAGTTCACGGGCGGGTACTCGTCCGATCCGGCCGGTCCGTCCCCGTCCGAGGAGTTCAGCCGGCACCTGAGCGCGTTCGAGGCGGTGGGCGTGCGTTACGTGGTGGTGGCCGCCTCGGGGCTCGATCCGACCGGCGGCCGGTTCCCGGCAGCGGGCACGCCGGCGTGGCCCGCCGGGCCGCGCCTGGTCCACCGGGACCGGTGGGCCGAGATCTGGGAGCTGCCGGGACCCGCTCCGGCATTCTCGCTGGCCAATGCCCCCGGGTGCTCGGTGACGGTGCTCGACTGGGACGCCGCCCGGGTCATCTGTTCGCACCCGTCGGTGCTGGTGCGCCGGGTGCAGTCGGCGCCCGGGTGGGCGGCCGACCTGGGCGGTCGCACGGTGGCCGTGGGAGGGTCGTCCTCCGGACCCCCCGGCCTGTTCCAGGCGGTGGCCGTCCCGGCCGGGACGACGACGGTGCGGTTCACGTACCTGCCGCCGGGGGAGCGGTGGGCGGTCCCCGTGTCCGTGCTGGCCTGGTTGGGACTGGCCGCCTCGGGCGTGGTGACGTGGCGGCAGAACCGCGGCCGGGACCCGGACGACGGGGTCACCGCCGGCGGTGCTACCGCTCGGCGGTCGGCAGGTCCTCGGCGAAGGTGACGAACGGTGCCGGGGGCAGGTACTGCTCGGGGATGTCGTCGGGCGACCCGTACCAGTCGACGTCGAACACATTGGAGACGCCGTTGGTCTCGACGGTGCCGCTCAGCCCGGCCTCGCGGGCGGCCAGGAAGGCCCGGCGCCCGTCGATGGCGCCGCTCTCGAGGGCCCGCCAGGTGGGCAGGTCGACCCGGGCCACCAGGCTGTAGACGCAGCCGTCCGTGGTGGCCCCGACCCGGCGGCCGATCATGCAGTGGTGGGGGCCGTCGTCGATGGCGTAGACCCGTCCGTCGTCCTGGCCGGCGTGGGCCCGGATGCGGGCCGGGTGGCCGAACAGGTGGATGCTTCCGTGGGCCCGCTCCTTCATGGCGTAGAGCGGGCTCTCGGGAACGGTGCCCTCGGGCTCGTCCTCACCAAGCGGGGTGGCGTTCTCGGGTGCGGCCACCGGGAAGGTGTTGGCGGCGGTGCCTGGCTCGAAGTGGAGCTGGCCGTCGACACGCGGCTGGAAGGGGCTGTCCTCGTCCGGTCCGGTCTCGCTCATCGGTGACTCCTCTCGTCCGGGGCCGGTTGCGCCCCGTCGTCCGGGCACCATCGTGCCACGGGCGGCACGGCCTGCCGGCACCTCCCGCACGCCGGCCCCCTCAGGTGCCGGCTGCCGTCGGGAACCAGCCGGAGACGGCGGCCGCCCGGGCGTCGCTCCGGAGCCGGCGGGCCCGTTCGGCCGCGGTGCGGTCGACGGCCACGAAGGCGACCGCATCCCCCGGGGCGAGCTGGCCCAGCAGCGGCAGGTCGGCGGTGATGACACAGGCCACCACCGGGTACCCTCCCACGGTGGCGTGGTCGGGCAGCAGCACGATGGGGTGCCCGTCGGGGGGCAGCTGGACGGCGCCGGTCACCATGGGGGTCGAGGCGACGGGGCCGCCGCACCACGGGCCCCTGTGGCCCACCGGCTCGAGGCGGACCCCGACCCGGTCCACGCGGGCGCCTACCCGCCACGGCATGGCCGCCAGCCGCTCGACGGCGTCGCTGCCGGAGCCGGCTCCGGCGAGATGGGGCCCGGGCAGGACCCGCAAGACGGTCGCACCGGCCGGCGTGGCCGCAGGGCGGTCGAGGGTCCCGCGCACCCGGCCGGGGGCTCCCCGGGCCAACCGGTCGCCGGCCCGCAGGCGACCCGGTCCGAGCCCGGACAGCACGTCCGAGGAGCGGGAACCGAGCAGCCGGGGTGTCTCCAGTCCCCCGGCCACGCCGACGTAGGCGCGCAGCCCGCGGCGGATCCGTCCCACCGACACCACCTGGCCGTCGGCAACCGGAACCACCGTGGCGTCGGGCACGGGGTGCCCGTCGATCGAGACGTCCACCGATCCCGGCCCCGCGCCGACCACCGCGAGGTGGGCGTCCCCGACGACCCGCAGTCGGGGCCCGGCGCCGGTGGACTCGACGACGGCGGCGGCGGGGTGGTTGCCGAGGAGCAGGTTGACCAGCGCCAGGGCGTCGCCGTCGGCGGCACCGGCGCGTGGCACGCCCATGGCCGCCGCCCCCTGCCGGCCGGCGTCCTGGACGAGGTCGAGCAGGCCGGGCTCCACCACCACCAGCGCCCGGTGGCCGTCGTCCCCGAGCAGCGCCCGGGGTGCCTCGTCCTCCACCGGCCGGTCCGGCGGCGACCGATCGATGACGAAGCGCACGCGGTCTCCGGGGGACATCCTCGAGTGCGGCCGGCGGTGGGGGTCGAACAGCGGGGCGGCGGAGCGGCCCAGCAGGTTCCAGCCGCCGGGGGTGGCGCGGGGGTAGACGGAGGCGAACCCGCCGGCCACCGCCACCGAGCCGGCCGGGACCGACGTGCGGGGCGTGGCCCGGCGGGGGAGGGCGGCCAGTGCGTCGGGCAGGCCGGTCAGGTAGGGGAATCCGGGGGCGAAGCCGACGAACGCCACCTCCAGGTCGGCGCCGAGCAGCAGGTCGACCACGGCGTCCACGGCCATGCCGGTGGCCTCGGCCACCTCGTCGAGATCGGGACCGTCGAACGTCACCGCCAGGACGTGGGTGGTCGCCTCCGTGGATGGCCGGTCACCCCCCGCCGTGCCCGTGGCCAGCCGTCCGAGCCACGCCACCACCTCGTCGAGGTCGACGCCCGCCGGGTCGGGCCCGGCGCCGGCGGGGCCGGCGGGTTCGAGGTCGAGCACCAACAGCACGGAGGTGAAGCCGACCACCACCTCGTCGACGGTGACCGGTGCGGTGGCCGGGTCGGCGTGCGTCACCCGACCGGCAAGTGCGTGTGCCGACGCCACGTCCGCGGTGGTCACCAGAAGCGCGCTGTCCCCGAAGGGCACGACCCGGGACGACGTCACCGGGTCACCGGGTCACGACCTCCGGGGCCGGCGAAGCTGCGCACCTCCACGCCCCCGAGGTCGAGGGCCTCCCGGGCCGCCTGGGCCCGCATGCCGGCTCCGGGGTGGTCCCCGTGGACGCACAGCGTCTCGACCTCGAGCGCCACCCAGTCGCCGTCGACGGTGGCCACGCCCCGCTCGACGGCCAGCGACCGGGCCTGGGCCCGCACGCCGGCCAGGTCCTCGACCAGGGCGCCCGGCCGGCCACGCGCCACGAGCCGTCCCCGTGCGTCGTAGCCGCGGTCGCAGAACCCCTCGGTCACCACCCGGATGCCTGCCGCCCGCGCCGGCGCCGCCAGTGCGCTCGCCGGTGGGGCCACCACCACGCCGCACCTCCCGCGGAGGGCCCCGACGACGGCGGCCGCCACCTCGGGGTCGGCGGCCACGCGGTGGTAGAGGGCGCCGTGCGGCTTGACGTAGGTGACCGTGCCACCCTCGGCGGCCACCTCGGCCACCAGGGCCTCCCACTGCTCGACGACGTCGGCGGCGAGGCGCCCGGGGGTCTGGTCGAGCGCCCGACGCCCGAAGCCGATGCGGTCGCGGTAGGAGACGTGGGCCCCGATGGCGACGCCGCGGGCCACGCAGGCGGCGGCGGAGGCCCGCATCACCGCCGGCCCCCCGGCGTGGAACCCGCAGGCCAGGCTGGCACTCGTGACGTGGTCCAGCAGGGCGAGGTCCTCGACGGTCAGCATGTCGTGCTCGGCGAGGTCCGCGTTGAGGTCGATCACCGTCACCCGTCCAGTATCCGTCACGGTGACGGTGACGGTGACCGGCACGGCACCGGCGCGGCCCACCGGCCGGGTGCCGCAGGGCCGCGCCCGGCAGCCCGGAACGACCGCCGGCACGCCACAGGTGACCGACCGCCGCAGAGGCGCTATCGTTCCCGCCATGCCGCAACCGCCTGCACTCACGCCCGAACAGCGCCAGGCCGCACTGGCCAAGGCCGCCAAGGTCCGCCGCGAGCGGGCCGAGGTCAAGGAGAAGCTGAAGCTGGGCTCCATCGACCTGTCGGAGCTCCTCACCATGGCCGAAGGCAACGAGACCGTCGGCAAGATGAAGGTGCTCTCCGTACTCGAGTCGCTGCCTGGGCTCGGCAAGGTCAAGGCCCGCCGTCTCATGGAGACCGTCGGGATCTCCGAGAGCCGTCGGCTGCAGGGGCTGGGCTCCAACCAGCGCGAGTCCCTCCTGCGCGAGACCGCCCGCTGACCGGAGCCGCACCGGGCCCCGACGGGCCCGACGCCGACTCCCGCATCTTCGTGCTCTTCGGCCCCGGCGGGGCGGGCAAGGGCACCATCGCCGTCCGGCTCGTGGCCGAGGACCCGCGCCTGTGGCTCAGCCGGTCGTGGACGACCCGGGCCCGCCGGCCGGGCGAGCCCGAGGACGCCTACGTCTTCGTGGACCGGCCCGGGTTCGAGGCCCAGGTGGCGGCCGACGGCTTCTTCGAATGGGCCGAGTTCCTGGGCAACCTCTACGGCACGCCGGTGACCGACCCGGTGCCCGGCCGCGACGTGCTGCTGGAGATCGACCTCCAGGGCGCCCGGCAGGTGCGACGCCTGCGCCCCGACGCCACCTTGGTCCTGCTGCTCCCGCCCTCCCCGGAAGTCCAGGCCGAGCGTCTGCGGGCCCGCGGCGACGACGAGGCGCACGTCGCCCGCCGCCTGGCCGAGGGAGCCGAGGAGGAGCGTCTGGGGCGCGAGCTGGCCGACGCCGTGGTGGTCAATGACACGGTCGCACAGGCCACGGCCGACGTGGCCTCTATACTGGAGGATCGTCGCTCGGGAGCCCGCTCCGGACGCCCCCCGCCGACACCCGCCCCCGACATGCCCGAAGGATCGTGATGGCCCAGAACCCGACCACCCTGATGGACCCGCCGATCGAGGAGCTCCTCGACAAGGTGGACTCGAAGTTCACGCTGGTGGCCCTGGCCTCGCGCCGGGCCCGGCAGGTCAACAGCTACTACAACTCGCTCGGTGAGGGCATCGGCGTGGTCGTGCCGCCCCAGGTGGCCTCCGCCTCCGGCAAGCCCCTCTCGATCGCCTTCGAGGAGGTCGCCGAGGGCAAGTGCACGTACTCCCGCCCGGACCCCGAGGAGATCGCCGCCGCCGAGGCCGCCGAGGCAGCGGCCCTGGCGCTGATCGAGGGTGCAGTCGAGCTGGCCGTCGAGGAGGCCGTGGCCGAGGCCATCGCCGCCGACAGGGACGGGTCCGCCGAGTGATACGCCACCCCGGCGCCGCCGCCGGGGTGCGACGACCAGGGAGAGCGCCGTGGGACAGGTGACACCGGACGACGCCCACACCGCCGGGCAGCCGTTCGTGGTGCTCGGCGTGTCGGCCGGTATCGCCGCCTACAAGGCGGTCGAGGTCTGCCGGCGCCTGGTCGACTCCGGTGCGCACGTCGCCCCGGTGCTGACCGAGCGGGCCACCCGCTTCGTGGGCCGGGCCACGTTCGACGCGCTCGGGTCCGAGCCGACCCAGACCACCGTGTTCGACGAGGCGTCGCCCATACCGCACACCCGGCTCGGGCAGCGGGCCGACGTCGTCGTGGTGGCACCGGCCACCGCCGACCTCCTCGCCCGCTACGCCGCCGGCCTGGCCGACGACCTGCTGACCACCACGCTGGTGGCCACCGCCGCCCCGGTTGTGGTGTGTCCGGCGATGCACACCGAGATGTGGGAGCACCCCGCGGTCCGCGCCAACCTGGCCACCCTCGAGGCGCGCGGCGTCACGGTGGTGCCGCCCGAGGACGGCCGGCTGGCCGGCGGTGACGTCGGCTCGGGGCGGATGGCCGATCCGGCCACGATCGTCGAGGCGGTGCTGGCGGTGGTGGCCGGGCGCACCCGGACCTCCCGGGACCTGGAGGGCGTGCGCGTCGTGGTGTCGGCGGGCGGGACCCGCGAGGCGATCGACCCGGTGCGCTTCATCACCAACCGGTCGTCGGGCAAGCAGGGCCACGCCCTGGCCGCCGCCGCCGTGCGACGGGGCGCCGAGGTGGTGCTCGTGACCACCAGCAGCCAACCCCGGCCCGCCGCCGCCGAGGTGGTCGACGTCGAGACGGCCGCCCAGATGGAGGACGCCGTGCTGGCCCGGTCGGCCGACGCGGACGTGGTGGTCATGGCCGCCGCCGTGGCCGACTTCCGGCCCAAGGCGTGCACCGACACCAAGCTCCACAAGGCCGACGGGATCCCCGAGCTGGTGCTCGAGGCGACCAACGACATCCTGGCCGAGCTGGGTCGTCGTCGGCGCACGGGCCAGGTGCTGGTCGGGTTCGCAGCGGAGACGGACGACGTGCCCGATCGGGCGCGGGCCAAGCTCGTGGCCAAGGGCGTGGACCTCATGGTGGCCAACGACGTGTCCGCTCCCCGGGTGGGGTTCGACCACGACACCAATGCCGTCACCATCTTCGGTGCCGACGGGACGGTCACCTCGGTGCCCCTTGCGGCCAAGGGCGCCGTGGCCGACGCCGTGCTCGACCGGGTGGTACCACTCCTCGAGAAGTCGATCGCCTGACCACGCCGCACCGGGCGTCGCACCGGGACTCCCGACAGAGGTAGCGTGGTCCGCTCGACCCGGGGCCGCCCGAAGGCGCCCCGTTGGCCGGCCACGGGCCACCGGGCCCGCACACAGCCTCAGCACCAGCAGCAACGACCGTCGGCACCGCCCGGGTTGCCGACGACCAGACAACCAAGGATGGGACAAGACGTGAGCAGCCGATACACCTTCACCTCGGAGTCAGTCACCGAGGGCCACCCCGACAAGATGGCCGACCAGATCTCGGACTCGGTGCTGGACGCGCTGCTGGCCGACGACCCCGACTGCCGGGTCGCCTGCGAGACCCTCCTCACCACCGGCCTGGTGCTCGTGGCCGGGGAGATCACCACGACGACCTACGTCGACATCCCCAAGCTCGTCCGCCAGACCGTCCTCGACATCGGCTACGACGACGACGCCTATGGCATCGACGGCAACACGTGCGGCGTCATCGTCTCGCTCGACGAGCAGTCGCCCAACATCGGCCAGGGCGTCGACAAGGCGTTCGAGGTGCGGGCCGGCACCGGTGGCGAGGACCAGCTGAACGCCCAGGGTGCCGGCGACCAGGGGATGATGTTCGGGTACGCCTGCGACGAGACCCCGGACCTCATGCCCATGCCCATCTGGTTGGCCCACCGGCTCGCCCAGCGTCTCGCCCAGGTGCGCCGTGTCGGCACGCTGCCGTACCTGCGCCCCGACGGCAAGACCCAGGTCAGCGTCACCTACGAGGACGGCCGGCCGGTGGCCCTCGAGACGGTCCTGATCTCCACGCAGCACGACCCGGGCATCGACCTGGAGACCTTGCTCCTGCCCGACCTCACCAGCAACGTGATCGCCCCGCTGCTGCCGCCCGAGCTGGACAGCTCGAAGCTGCGGATCCTGGCCAACCCGACCGGCGTCTTCGAGCTGGGCGGGCCCCACGCCGACACCGGCCTCACGGGCCGCAAGATCATCGTCGACACCTACGGCGGCATGGCCCGCCACGGTGGTGGCGCCTTTTCTGGCAAGGACCCGTCCAAGGTGGACCGCTCCGCCGCCTACGCGGCACGCTGGGTGGCCAAGAACGTCGTGGCCGCCGGCGCCGCCAGCCGGTGCGAGGTCCAGGTGGCCTATGCCATCGGTGTCGCCCGCCCCGTGTCGTTGCTCGTCGAGACCTTCGGCACCGAGCAGGCCGATCCCGTTGCCATCGCCAAGGCCGTCGACGAGGTCTTCGACCTGCGCCCCGCCGCCATCGTGCGCGACCTCGACCTGAAGCGCCCGATCTACCGGAAGACCGCCGCCTACGGCCACTTCGGCCGGTCGGACAAGGACTTCACGTGGGAGGAGACCTCGCGCGCCGACGACCTGAAGCAGGCGCTCGGGCTCTGAGCGGCACGCCCCGCACGCCGGCTGCCGACGGCGTCGACGCCGCCGCCGACGGGGCCCCCGGCCGGGTGGTCCGGGTCGTCCCCGACGTCCCGGCCATCCACCGTCGCTTCGACTACGCCGTGCCGGCTGCGCTGACCGACGCCGTTACCCTGGGCGGTCGGGTCCGGGTCCCGCTCCACGGGCGCCGGGTCGGCGCCTGGGTGGTGGAGGACGACGTGACGCCGGACCCGGGCGTCCATCCCCTCGACGTGGCCGCCTCGAGCGGACTCGGGCCACCGCCAGCCGTCGTCGACCTGGCCGGCTGGGCGGCCTGGCGCTGGGCCGGACCGACGTCGTCGTTCCTCGGGACGGCCTCGCCGCTCCGCAACGTCCGGTCCCTGCCGCCGCCGGCGCCGCCGGGCACCGTCCCGGCGTCGCCGGGCGGGGGCTCGGTGGCCCTGGTGGACGCCGCCCTGGCCGCGCCCGGGTCGTGCGTGGTCCGACTGGCACCCGCGCTCGACGCCACGCTCCTCGTCCTCGAGCTCGTCCACCGGATCGGTCCCGACGGTGTGCTGGTGGTGGCGGCCGCCCGCAGCCGTGCCGACCACCTGGCCGTCCGATTGCGAGCAGCCGGCGTACCGGTGGCGCTGCTGCCCGACGAGTGGGCCGCCGCCCGGGCCGGGGGACGGGTCGTCATCGGCACCCGGGCCGGCGCCTGGGCCCCGGTCGAGCGGCTGCGGGCGGCAGTTGTGCTCGACGCCCACGACGAGGCCCACCACGAGGAGCGCGCCCCGACCTGGTCGGCCGTCGACGTGGTGCTGGAGCGGGGCCGGCGCGACGGTGCGCCGGTGGTGCTGGTCAGTCCGTGCCCGCCCTTGGCGCTGACCGGTGGCCGGTCGGTGGTCACCACGGACCGGTCCGTCGAGCGGCGGGGCTGGCCGGTGGTCGAGGTGGCCGACCGTACCGGTGACGACCCGCGGACCGGGTTGTTCGGGGAGCGGATGACCGCCGCCGCCCACGCCGAGCTCGACAGGCGGGACGGCCGGGTCGTCTGCGTGCTGCACCGGACCGGACGGGTCCGGGTGCTGGCGTGCAGGGCGTGCGGGAACGTGGCCCGCTGCACCGTCTGCGGCGGGGCCGTTGCCCAGGCCGAGGCAGCCGGCACCCTGGCGTGCGGCCGGTGTGGTGAGACCCGCCCGGCGGTCTGCGCGGTGTGCGACTCGGCCAAGCTGAAGGCGCTGCGGATCGGCGTGTCCCGGGCGACCGAGGAGGTGGCCGCCCTGCTCGCCACGCCTGCCGTCGAGGTCACCGGCGACTCGGTGGCGTCGGCTGCGGTGGACCTGGGCCCGGCCCGGCTGGTGGTCGGTACCGAGGCCGCGCTGCACCGGGTGGACCGTGCCGGCCTGGTGGTCTTCCTCGACATGGACCAGCACCTGCTGGCGCCGCGGTTCGCGGCAGGGGAGGAGGCGCTGGCCCTGCTGGCCCGGGCGGCACGCCTGGTGGGTCCCCGTGGCGGGAGTGGGAGGGTCCTGGTCCAGACCCGGATCCCGGGCCACGAGGCACTGGCCGCCGCCGTCCACGCCGATCCGGGCCTGCTGACCGCGGCCGAGGAGCCGGTCCGGCGCCACCTGGGGCTGCCGCCCTTCGGCGCGCTGGCCGCCCTGCGGGGCCCCGGGGCCCCGGGGTACTCGGTCGGGCTCGGTGCGGTGCCCGGCCTCGAGGTGTCCGGGTTGGACGCCGAGCGCTACCTGGTCCGGGCCGACGACCACCAGACGCTGTGCGACGGGCTGGCCGCCGTGCCCCGCCCGGCCGAGCGGCTGCGGGTCGAGGTGGACCCGGCCGACGCCTGAGCCAACCCGTCCGCCCCATACGCGGCTCCCACCGTCGCCCGTGCCCCCGTGCGCGTCGGCCGGGACCCGCACGGGGTGCCGTACACTCGCAGCATGTCCTCCTACGCGGTCCGCACCTATGGCGACCCCGTCCTGCGCCAGATGGCGAAGCCCGTCGAGAACGTCGACGGCGCCCTGGTCAAGCTGGTCGACGACATGGTGGAGACCATGTACGAGGCGGTCGGCGCCGGGCTGGCGGCCCCGCAGGTCGGGGTGCAGCGCCGACTGTTCGTCTACGAGCTCGACGACGGGCCGAAGGCGATCATCAACCCGGAGATCGTGGAGTCCTCGGGCGAGCTGTGGCACGACGAGGCCTGCCTGTCGATCCCGGGCCTGCGCATCGGCATCCTCCGCCCCGAGACCGTCCTGCTGAAGGGATACGACCTCGACGGCAACGAGCTGACGATCGAGGCCGACGACTTCATGGGCCGGATGTTCCAGCACGAGGTCGACCACCTGAACGGAGTTCTCATGGTGGAGCGCCTGGACGACGACATGCGCAAGCAGGCGCTCCGGATCCTGCGTGACCGGGCAATGGGCCTCGACACGACGGCCCTCGAGGCCAAGCTGGTCTCGGCCGGCAACGACCGTCCCGTCTGATCCCGTCCCGACCGACCCCGTGCACCAGGTCGGCACCAGTCCGGTCCACCCGGACCACTAGCGTCGCCCCCGTGGCCCGACTGGTCTATCTCGGCACCCCCGACGCCGCCGTCCCGCCCCTGCACACGTTGGTGGCGGCCGGCCACGACGTGGCGCTGGTCGTCTCCCGTCCCGACAAGCGGCGGGGGAGGGGTGGCGCCCTCGCCCCGAGCCCGGTCAAGGCCGCCGCCCTCGAGCTCGGCCTGCCGGTGACCGACGACCTGGCCCAGGCGGCCACGGTGGACGCCGAGCTGGGTGTCGTCGTCGCCTACGGGCGGATCGTCCCGGTGGCGGTCCTCGACCAGCTGCCCATGGTGAACCTCCACTTCTCGCTCCTACCGAGGTGGCGGGGGGCGGCACCGGTCGAGCGGGCGTTGCTCGAGGGAGACGCCGAGACCGGCGTGTGCCTGATGGCCGTCGAGGCCGGCCTCGACACCGGCGCCGTGTATGCGGTGGAGGCGACCGGGGTCGACCCCGACGAGACCGTCGACGAGCTGAGGGACCGACTGGTGGCCATCGGCTGCCGCATGCTCGACGAGCACCTGGCCGGGGGCCGGGCCGGCCTGCCCGTGCCGCGTGACCAGGTCGGCAACCCCACCTATGCGGACAAGCTCCTTTCCCACGAGCTCGAGCTCGACTGGCAACGTCCCGCCGCGCACCTGCGACGGGTGGTCCGGCTCGGGCGGGCGTGGACCAGGTTCCGGGGCAAGCGGGTCCGGGTCCTGGCCGCCGGGGCGCCGGTCGCCGGCACGGACGACGGCGACACCGTGCTCGCTCCGGGCGAGCTGTCGGGCACCACGGTGGGAGCCGGTGAGGGGACCCGCCTGGAACTGATCACCGTCCAGCCCGAGGGCAAGCGACCCATGGAGGCAGTGGCGTGGCGCAACGGCGTCCGACCCGGCCCGGGGGAGCGGCTGGGCGGCTGACCCCCCGGGGGACGTGCGGCAACGAGCTCGACGTGCCGGTCGTCGAGGAGCCGCGGCCGTCCGGGCGCACCGGAAGGTCCGACGCTGTGGCCCTGCGGGCTGGCGTTCGACCTGACCGTCGCCGGCGTACGGCTGGCAGCCGCGGTCCGGCGGACCACGGCCCCCGTGCGACGGCTCCCGCGTGGTGTGCGGCTGGCGTGACGGGACGGGACGGGACGGGACGGGTGTATACCGTAAGTTGACACTTACGTAAGCAGAGGCTTACACTGAAGCGATGGACGCCGCACTCAAGGCCCTGGCTGAGCCCCGACGCCGTGGCATCCTGCGGTTGGTGTGGACCGAGGAGCTGCCCGCGACGCAGATCGCAGCGCAGTTCCGCGACGTGTCCCGGCCGGCCGTGTCGCAGCACCTGGGCGTCCTGCGTGAGGCCGATCTGGTGGTCGAGCGCCGTGAGGGGACCCGCAGGTTCTACCGGGCGAACCATGTCCAGATGGACCGGCTCCGTGCGTTCCTCGACGGGTTCTGGACCGATGGCCTGCACCGTCTGCAGTACCTGGCCGAAGCGGCCGAACGAGCGAAAGTGACCAGTGATGGCTGAGTTGGTGTGCGAGATCGTGGTGGACGCCAGTCCGTCGACGATCTTCCCGTTCCTGACCGACCCAACGGAGCACGTCCGGTGGATGGGCACCGACGCGGTGCTCGACCCCCGGGTGGGCGGTGAGTACCGCGTCCTCGTACAGGGGAGGCACCCCGGCGTGGGCGAATTCCTGGAGGTGGTGCCGGACGAGAAGGTCGTGTTCACGTTCGGATGGGACGAGCCCGACCACCCGATCCCGGCTCGTTCCACCGAGGTGGAGATCACGCTCATCCCCGACGGCGGCAAGACGAGGGTCCGACTCGTCCATCGGGGACTACCGGATGACGCGGTCGGTGACCACACCGACGGGTGGAACCACTACCTCGAGCGACTGGCGGCGGTGTCCACGGGCAACGAGGTCGCTCCCGACGCGCCCGCCGACGCCACCTGACGATCGCGCGCCGGGGCCGGCCGCGGCTCCTTCCCTCCCCCGCACCGCCCGACGGGTGCCTGTCGCCCGAGTTGGCCCACGCCGTCCCGACCGTGCCAGGCGGAGGGGATCCCGTCCGCCGGGGCGACTGGGTAGGGTCAGGGGTGCCGAAGGCGCAGGCAGGCGCGACGCCATGGTGGACGTCGCCCGACGGACTCGAGGAGCATGCATGAGCATCGACGTACGGACCGAGGCACAGCATCGTGGCACTGGCGACCTTCCCTTCGTGGAGATCGGCGGCGGCAACAAGCTCAAGGTGATCCAGGTCGACGTGGCCGAGGGTCTCTGGATCGTCGAGAACATCTTCCAGACCGGGTACGCCGTGCAGACCCACCGGCACACCGGCCCTGTCTACGCCTACACGATGTCCGGTGCCTGGCGGTACCGGGAGTACGAGTACGTCAACCGCGCCGGCTCGTTCCTGTTCGAGCCCGCCGGGTCCGTGCACACGCTGGAGTGCGTCGAGGACGACACGCAGGTGTGGTTCCAGATGTATGGCGTGAACCTCAACCTCGCCGCCGACGGGGGCATCGAGAGCGTGTTCGACGGTCCCGGGGCGCTGGAGGCCTACTACGCACTGTGCGAGGCCGAGGGCCTGCCCCGGCCCGACGTGCTGGTCAGCTGAGGCCACGCGCTGATCGGTCGACGGTGCTCGGGGTCCCGGTCGTCCGGGAGCGGCCCCGTTGCTGCGCCGGGTCGGCCCGCATCCCACGCTCCGCCACCGTCGGGACCCGCCGGTAGGCTCGTCACCGATGAGCGCCTCCGCACCCCCGACGCCCCAACTGCGGGTGGCACCTTCCATCCTCTCGGCCGACTTCACCACCCTGGGTTCCGCCGTGGCCGGGGTCACCCCCGGCATCGACTGGCTCCACGTGGACGTCATGGACGGCCACTTCGTGCCCAACCTGACCATCGGGCCACCGGTGGTGTCTTCGCTGCGGGCCCACAGCGACCTCTTCTTCGACACCCATCTCATGATCACCGACCCGGCCGCCTACCTCGAGCCGTTCCGAGACGCGGGGGCGGACGGCTGCACGGTGCACGTGGAAGTGGGGGAGACCGCCGCTCTGATCGCCCAGATGCGCGAGCTCGGCCTGCGGGTGGGTCTGGCCGCCAATCCGGACACCCCCTTCGAGGCGCTGGAGCCCTTCCTCGACCGGGTCGACCTGGTGCTGTGCATGACGGTGTTCCCCGGGTTCGGCGGGCAGTCGTTCATCGCCGACGTGCTGCCCAAGATCGCCCAGGTGCGGGCTGCTGCCGACGCTGCCGGCCTGCTGCTCGACCTCGAGGTCGACGGCGGTATCGACGAGCGCACGGTGGTCGAGGCGGCCCGGGCCGGGGCCAATGTCTTCGTGGCCGGTTCGGCCGTCTTCCACCGCGACGACCCGCTGGCCGCCGTCGCGGGGATCCTTGCCGCCGCCGCGGGCGAGCGGGCGGGAGCACCGTCCTGACCACGCCGGACGCGGGCGATCCCGATGCCGCCTGGATGCTGCGGGCGGTCGAGGCGGCCGAGTGGGTGCACGGCCGCACCTCGCCCAACCCGTGGGTCGGCGCAGTCCTGGTGCCGCCTCCGGCCGAGGGACTCCCGTCCGCCTGGTTCACCGGTGCCACCGCACCGCCCGGGGGACCGCACGCCGAGGTCACCGCACTTGCAGCTGCGGGGGAGCGGGCCCGGAGCGGCACCCTGTACGTGACCCTCGAGCCGTGCGTGCACCACGGCCGCACGCCGCCGTGCGTCGACGCCATCCTGGCTGCCGGGGTGCGCCGGGTGGTCATGGGCATCACGGACCCCGACCCCCTGGTCGACGGTGCCGGGGTGGCTGCGCTGCGCGCGGCCGGCGTCGAGGTCGAGGTGGGGGTGGCGGCCGACGCGGTGGCCGACCAGCTCGCTCCCTACGTGACCCACCGGCGCTCCGGCCGGCCCTGGGTCGTCCTCAAGCTGGCGTCGACGTTCGACGGGCGGATCGCGGCACCCGACGGCTCGAGCCGATGGATCACCGGCGAGGAGGCCCGGGCCGACGCCCACCGGCTGCGGGCCGTGTCGGACGCCGTCGTGGTGGGAGCGGGGACCGTGCGTGCCGACGACCCGTCGCTGACGGTCCGCCTGCCCGAGGACGACCCCTGGTTCCGGGGCCCCGACGAGCAGCCCGCCCGGGTGGTGCTGGGCCGGGCCCCCGGGGGTGCCGCCGTCCTGCCCGCCCTGGAGCTGGCGGGACCCCTGGAAGGCGTGCTCGACGATCTCGGGGCCCGGGGCATGATCCAGGTGCTGGTGGAGGGCGGTGCCGGGGTGGCCCATGACTTCCACGCCTCGGGCCTGGTGGACCGCTATGTCCTGTACCTGGCGCCGGCACTGTTCGGTGGCGACGACGCCCGCCCGCTGTTCGCCGGGCCGGGGGCGGCCACCATCGATCAGGTGTGGCGGGGGGAGGTCCGCTCGGTGACTAGCCTGGGGGGCGACGTGCGAGTGGAGCTGGCCCCGGCCGGCCCGCCGGGCTGACGCCCACGGGGCTGCGCGCCGCAGCATCCGGTTGCCCCACGGCCGCACCGCCACCGAGAGGACGCAGTACCGGCCACCGGACCGGACCGTCAAGATCCACGCAGTACCGGACGACAATTGGAGTACCGGACGGTATCGGCCGTTCCGGATGACACGAGGGAGACCCGGGGCGATGCCCTTCTCAGCAGTCGAGGACGCGATCGAGGCAGTCGGACGGGGCGAGATCGTCGTCGTGGTCGACGACGAGGACCGCGAGAACGAGGGCGACCTGATCATGGCCGCCGACGCCGTCACGCCGGAGAAGATCGCCTTCTTCCTGGCCCATACGTCGGGCCTGATCTGTGTGCCGCTCACCCCCGAACGGGTCGAGCAGCTCGACCTGCCCCTGATGGTCACGGCCAACACCGAGGTCCAGCGCACGGCGTTCACTGTCAGCGTGGACTACCGGCACGGTACCTCGACCGGGATCTCCGCCTCCGACAGGTCGGCCACCATCGAGGCACTGGTCGACCCCCACACCCGGGCGACGGACCTCAACCGTCCGGGCCACATCTTTCCGCTCCGCTACCGACCGGGCGGCGTGTTGAAGCGGGCCGGCCACACCGAGGCCGCCGTCGACCTCGCCCGCGCCGCCGGCCGAGCGCCAGCCGGCGTCCTGTGCGAGGTGGTGAGCGAGGACAAGGCGACCATGGCCCGGCTCCCCGAGCTCCAGGTCTTCGCCAAGAAGCACGGCCTCCACCTGATCTCCATCGCCGACCTCATCCGCTATCGACGGCACAAGGACAAGCTGGTGCGCCGGATCGCGGACGCCCGCATCCCCACCGACTACGGCGAGTTCACCGTGTACGCGTACGAGTCGGTCCTCGACGGGGAGCACCACGTGGCCCTGGTCAAGGGGGACATCCGGGAGCAGTCCGACACACTGGTACGTGTCCACTCCGAGTGCCTGACCGGCGACGTGTTCGGATCGCTGCGATGCGACTGCGGCCCACAGCTGCACGGCGCCATGTCGGCCATCAACGACAACGGCTCGGGTGTACTCGTCTACCTGCGCGGCCACGAGGGCCGGGGCATCGGCCTGGCCCACAAGCTGCGCGCCTACAACCTGCAGGAGGAGGGCTTCGACACCGTCGACGCCAATCTCGAGCTCGGCCTCCCGGCCGACTCCCGCGAGTACGGCATCGGCGCCCAGATCCTGGTCGACCTGGGTGTCACCAAGATGCGCCTCATGACCAACAACCCGACCAAGTACGGGGGGCTCGAGGGCTTCGGGCTCGACATCGTGGAGCGGGTCAACATCCAGCCCGTCCCGACGCCGGAGAACATCGAGTATCTCCGGACCAAGCGCGAGCGGATGGGCCACCTGCTCGAGGGTCTCGATGACGTCCTCTGACCTGACCGCGCTGCCGGCCGACGCCAAGTCCCGGGCCGCGGCCCGTGTGGGCGCGTCGCTCGATCCCACCGACCTGGCGACCGGGTCGACGTCCAAGGTCCGTGTCGGCTTTGCCTGCGCCGAGTTCAACGGCGGCATCACCGACCGGATGCTGACGGGGGCACTCGACGAGCTCGATCGGCTCGGGTGCGACACCGCAGGCGCGGTGGTGGCCTGGGTGCCGGGTGCCTTCGAGCTGCCCCTGGTCGCCCGGGCCATGGTCGCGTCGGGTCGGGTCGACGCCGTCGTCGCCCTCGGAGCCGTCATCCGGGGTGACACCGGCCACTACGACTTCGTCGCCGGCGAGTGCGCTGCCGGCCTCCAGCGGGTACAGCTCGACGCCGGCCTGCCCGTGGTGTTCGGGGTCCTGACCACCGACACCGTCGACCAGGCCCTGGTCCGGTCCCTGCCGGACGGGACGAACAAGGGCGCCGAAGCGGCCCGCACCGCCGTCGAGACCGTGTCGGTGCTCCGGGGCCTCGAGGACCTGCCCACCGGCAGCCGGGTCGGCTTCACGGTCGGGGGCCGCTGACCGTGCTGCGCCTCGTGCTGCCCAAGGGCTCCCTGGAGAAGGCCACCTTCGACCTGTTTTCCGACGCCGACCTGACCGTCAGCCGTTCGTCCAGCGTCGACTACCGGGCGTCGATCGACGACCCCCGGGTCGACGACGTGCGGATCCTGCGCCCCCAGGAGATCCCGTTGTACGTGGCCGACGGCCTGTTCGACATCGGGATCACCGGGCGGGACTGGATCGAGGAGCGGGGGAGCGAGGTCGCGTCGCTCGGCACCCTCCAGTACTCGAAGGCCACGGCCAACCCGATCCGGGTGGTGCTGGCGGTGCCGGCCGACTCGTCGGTCACCTCGGTGGCCGACCTGGCGGCGAGCGCCACCGGCAGTGGCGGTGCCCTCCGGGTGTCGACGGAGTACCCCGAGCTCACCCGGCGCTACCTCGAGTCCCACGGCGTGGCCGCCGAGGTCAGCCTCTCCTACGGCGCCACCGAGGCCAAGGTGCCCGACATCGCCGACTGCGTGGTCGAGATCACCGAGACGGGACGGGCGTTGCGGGCCGCCGGCCTCAAGATCGTCGAGACCCTGCTCGTGTCGCACACCGAGCTCATCGCCAACCCCGCCGCTGCCGCCGACCCGGCCAAGCGCCATGCGATGCAGCAGCTGCTCACCCTCCTGCAGGGCTCGCTCGAGGCCAGGGGCAAGGTGCTGGTCAAGCTCAACGTGGCCGCCGACCAGCTGGACGGCGTGATCGAGGTCCTGCCGTCGCTCCGGTCGCCCACCGTGTCGGAGCTGTTCGGCGGAGGCGGGTTCGCCGTCGAGACCGTGGTCCCCAAGTCGGAGATCAACGTGCTGATACCGGCCCTGCGCGACCGCGGGGCGACAGACATCATCGAACTGGCGTTGTCCAAGATCGTCCACTGAGGCGGAAGTGATGACCTCCGTCACCCCCGAGCTGGTCCCTGCGGGGGACGCCACGCTGCTCGGCACGGTGGTGGAATTCGACGACCCGCGTGGCGTCGGCACGGTGGACTGCGGCGGCCGCTCGGTGCCCTTCCACTGCACCGCCATCACCGACGGCTCGCGCCACATCGAGGTGGGGACCGTCGTGGCCGTGCGGATCCGTGCGGCCCGCCTCGGACGTCTCGAGGCCCGGTCGGTCCATCCGATCCCCGGCGTGCACGCCGCCGCCGAGGAACAGGCGGTCCCCGGCGTCGACCGCCCCGGCGCCCACAGCCTGCGGGCCCACAGGGACTATGCCTCCGGTGACCTGGCGTCGGTCGACGTGCCGGGTCCGTCGTCAGGAGCGGACCCGGCCCCTGCGTCCGCGGACGTGCCCGACGAACCGCCGGCCCCGCCGGCCCCGCCGGCGTCGTCGGCACCGAGGCCGCCCGACGAGTCGGCGACCCCGGTGTCCGGCACACCGTCGGTGGCCCCGGCCCCGGCCCCGGCCCCGGCCCCGGCCCCGGCCCCGGCCCCGGCCCCGGCCCCGGCTGCTCCGCCGGCACCCCGTTCGGGCACGGGCATCGAGGGCGTGGACGACGGCGACGCGTCGGCACCCAGGCCCAACTTCTGGTCCCCGTTGTCGAGGGCCCCGGCAGGTCCGCCACCGACCTGGTCCACGCCGGCCACCCCGAGGGTCCCGCCGGCCGACCCGTCCTGACCGGACGGCGCGCCGTCGTCGCCGGCCGGCAGCTCGGCGGCGTCCTCGTCGTCGTAGGGGTTGCCCAGGATGTTGCGGGCCATGTCGACCACGACGGCGCTGTCGGCGTCCTCCTCGGTGACCACGCCCAGCAGGGGCGCGGCCAGCAGTCCGGTGACGATCCCGGTTTCCGCCATGGACTCGGCCTGCACGACGGCCCACTCCCACAGTCGCTTGACCATGTCCGGGCTGGTGCTCCGCCTGGCCGGGTACTTGAGTCGGGTGTTGACGGCGGCGTGGGCCAAGCCGGTGGCTGCGGGGAACAGCCAGATGAGGCGGTAGTTGTGGGTGGCGTCCACGGTGACCGCCGCCACGTAGGCGAGCAGCACCCCGACCAGGTTGAACGGCGACAGCAGCGACCCGAGACGCTCGCCGAGGCCCCCGGCCCGGGGGAGCAGGCGCAGCAGCAGGGGGGCCATCACGATCAGATACGCACCCACGAAAGGCGCGCCGATGTAACTGAGCACCACGGCCTGCCACAGGTGGGTGTCGAAGTACTGCACCCCCGCCAGCACGGCGCCGAGCAGCGGGGCGCCCACGGCCAGCTGCATCGGGGTCAGGAACCGGCTGAGGGGAACGCCAAGGGCGATTCCGATGAAGAACACCGGTAGCCCGGTGGCGATGCCGGCCACGGTCTGGGCACTCGCCCCGGCGTGCAGGACCCGCTGGAAGAACAGGATGGCCACGTACGCGGTGGAGGCCGTGCCCGCCCAGAACAGCAACGAGCCGGTGAGCAGCACCTTGGCGTTGGGCCCGGCCATGATGTCCCGCAGCTCCTGGCGCGCCGGGCGGGCCCGCCGGGTCCGGTCGGCCTCGGCGGCCACCGCGGCCGAGGGCGCCTCGCGCACCAGGGCCAGTACGGCCAGTCCGGTGAGCGCCATGATGACGGCGGCCAGCTGGAACGGCAGGTTCCACGTGGCCGGGTCGTTCTGCTTCCAGGTGGCGATCACCGTCCCCTTGATGGTGAAGCTGGCCAGCGTTCCGAGCACGGTGGTGAGCAGGAGCGCCTTCAGCCAACGGCTCCGCCCGAACACCTCGGGCACCACGGCCACGTTGGTGAGGGTGAACACGGCGGCGGCCTGGCGGGCGATGACGATGAACACCACCAGGGCCCAGTAGCCACTCACCACGGTGAACATCCACGTGGCCGCGCCCATCACGATCAGGCTGAACGCCATGTACGGCGTGCGGCGACCCACCCGCGACTGGGTGCGGTCGCTCAGGCGCCCGGCCACCGGGTAGGTGATCCAGCTGAGCAGCCGGTTGGCGGTCAGGGCGAAGGTGACCGCCAACGCACCCGACGCCCGCTGCTGCACGAACAGGGTGATGAGGACCCCGGAGACGGCCAGGTTGGCCCGTGGCCCGACGAGTCCCACCGACAGCCCGATGAAGCTCCGGACCCGGGAGGCGTCCACGCCGCCGGCACCTGCCGGCCCGGGGGAGGCCGTCGCTTCGACCGGGTCGCTCACCCGCCGCCGTCGGCGTCGTCGCCTGCGGCGTCAGCATCCATCCCGACCACGGCGTCGACCTGAGCGCCGGCCCGCTGCGCCCCGTCGATCTGCACCCAGGCGAGCTGCAGGCTGGCCCGACCCTCCTGGAGCACCGACTCGCTCTCGCCCAGCCGGCCCGCCAGCCCGTCGACGAGGCACCCGAGGGCGTCGATGGCCAGGCGGGACTCGGTCAGGTGGGGCGGCTGCTGGCTCAGGTGGAGCGCGGCCAGCTCGAACAGGGCGTAGCAGTGGTTGGCCACCACCACCTCGACCGGGGCGTCGGCCAGCTCGGCCCGCATGGCCTCGACCTGAGCGGCCAGGACGTCGTCGTCGACGTCCCCGGCCGGTCCGTCGAAGGCATCGGAGGGCGGTCCGGCGGGACCGGCGCCGGACTGGCCGGAAGGCCGTCCCACGGGTCGTTCGCCGTCAGGTGTCCACAAGGAGCTCACGACTGGTAGCCTAAAGCAACTGATAGACGAGGAAGCGGGGCTTCGCGATGCGAATCCCCCACCCGGCCACCCTGTCCCATCCCGGTGGGAGGCGCGTGCGACGGGTCGATGGGACCGGACGCCGACAGCTGTCGGTCGTCCCGGTGCTGGCGCCGCTCCTTCATCGTCGGCCACGGACCACCGTGGCCATGAGACAGGGAGTGCAGTCGAATAGCAACACCCACCACCACCGATCCTCGCATCAATGACCGCATCCGCGCCCGTGAGGTGCGGCTGGTCGATCCCGACGGGGAACAGCTCGGCATCAAGCTCCTGCCCGAGGCACTGGCCATCGCCCGTGAACTCGACCTCGATCTGGTCGAGGTGGCCCCCGGGGCCAACCCTCCGGTCTGTCGCATCATGGACTTCGGCAAGCACAAGTTCGATGAGGCGCAGCGGGCCAAGGAGTCGAAGCGCAAGGCCGTCCACGTGGGGATCAAGGAGATGAAGTACCGACCCAAGATCGGGCCCGGCGACTTCGACACCAAGACCCGACAGGTGGCCAAATTCCTCGAGGAGGGCCACAAGGTCAAGATCACGATCATGTTCCGCGGCCGCGAGGTCTTCCACCCTGAACTGGGCAAGAAGATCCTCGACCGGATCGCCGACCAGATGGACGGCCTCGGAAAGTCCGAGTCGGTCCCTCGCCTCGACGGCAGGAACATGGTGATGGTCCTGGCACCCGAGAAGCGCTCCAAGCCGGCCGGTTCGGGGAAGTCGGGCGGCTCCAGGGCCGCCATCTCGCCCGCCGAGGAGCAGGCCCGGGCGCAGGTCGAGCTGGCGGAGGCGGCCAAGGCGGCCGGTGCGCCGGAGGCCGCAGCACCAGCACAAGCATCAGCACCGGCGGGCGATCAGCCCGCACCGGTCGACGGGGCAGAAGTGGCCGAACCGGCCACCGTGGCCCCGGCGCCGGAGGCGGCACCGGCCGCCACGACAGGGGACCTGTCCCCGGTCGCAGAGTCGAGTGAAGGAGAGGGATAGCAACGATGCCCAAGATGAAGACGGACTCAGGCGCCAAGAAGCGCGTCAAGGTGACCGGGTCGGGTCGGCTCCGCCGCCGCAAGGCCTTCAAGTCCCACCTGCTCGAGCACAAGTCGGCGGAGCGCAAGCGCCGCCTCGGGCGCGAGACCGACTTCGCCCCCGGTGACGAGAAGCAGATCAAGAGGATGCTCGGGATGTAGCCCGGGGCGGCACGGCCGCCCCACCCGTCACCCCCGCCGGCGACCGCCGGGACCGAGCCGGTCCCCGCAGCGCCGTGTGTGGCCGGGACACCCCCGAGGGCAACCGGCACCGCACCCACCACCCACGACCGGCCGATCACCAGCGGCCCCGCATACGAAGGAGTTCACCCATGGCCCGAGTCAAAGGCGCCGTCCACGCAAAGAAGCACCACCGCGCCATTCTTGAGCAGGCACAGGGCTACTACGGCAACAAGAGCCGTTCGTTCCGTGCCGCCAACGAGCAGGTCATGCACTCGGGGCAGTACGCCTACCGGGACCGACGGGCGCGCAAGGGCGACTTCCGCCAGCTGTGGATCCAGCGGATCAACGCAGCGGCCCGCCTGAACGGCATGAGCTACAGCCGCTTCATCGCCGGCCTGCACAAGGCCGAGGTCGAGGTGGACCGCAAGGTCCTGGCCGATCTGGCCGTCACCGCGCCCGAGGCGTTCGCCTCGTTGGTGCAGGTGGCCAACGACGCCCTGGCCACGACCGCCCCGAGCGCCGAGGCCGGTTCCTGAACCAGTCGGGCCTGGTCTTCACCCACCAACGGGTCCGGAGGCTGCGCCAGCTCCTGCGCAAGGGCGGCGCCCGTGCCGCCGAGCAGGTGGTGGTCGTCGAAGGTGCGGAGCTCCTGTCGGTGGCCCTCGCCGCCGGCGCCGACGTCGAGGCCGTGTACGTCGCCCCCGACGGGGCCGACGTGCCGGCGGTGGTCGAGGTGACCTCGGCCGTGCTGGCCGACGGCGGGCGGGTCTTCGACCTGGCCCCGGGGGTGATGGAGCGGATCGCCTCAACGGTGACCCCCCAGCCCCTGCTGGCGGTGGTGTCCTTTGCGCCGGCCACCTGGGCGAGCGTCGACGGAGCCACCCTGGTGGTGGTGTGCGTGGACGTCCGCGACCCGGGCAACCTCGGCACCGTCATCCGCACCGCGGACGCGGCCGGCGTGGACGCCGTGGTGTGCTGTGCGGGCACCGTCGACCCGACCAATCCGAAGGTGGTCCGGTCGACCGCCGGCTCCCTCTTCCACGTGCCCGTCGTCCAGGGTGGCACCACGGACGAGGCGCTGGCCGAGCTGGCGTCCCGAGGGCTCACGACCGTCGCCACGGTGGTGCGGGGGGGAACCGACTACGTGGCCTTCGACTGGAACCGGCCGGTCGCCCTGGTCCTGGGCAACGAGGCCGCCGGCCTGGACGATGCCATGGCGGCGTCGCTCGACGCCCGGGTCACCGTCCCGATGGCCGGGCACGCCGAGTCGCTCAACGTCGGGGTGTCGGCTGCCGTGCTCTGCTTCGAGGCGCTCCGCCAGCGCCGCACCCGCACCCACCCAGGGGCCGTCCCGGCCCGTTCTACGATGTCCGCCATGGACGAGTCGGCCACCCACCTGGCACCCACCACGGCGGGCGACGCCGGGGCGCAGCCATGACCGGCGGACCGGACATCACCGGTCTGGTCGCGGACGCACGTGACGCCATCGGCGCGGCGGCCACCACCGAGGAGATCCGGGCCGTGGCCGCCACGGTCACGGGCAAGAAGTCGGCGCTGGCCGAGGCGTCGCGGGCGCTCGGCTCGATGGACGCGGACGCTCGCAAGGAACTCGGCCGCCAGCTGCACGAGGCCCGCACCGAGGTCGAGGCGCTGCTCGATGCGAAGCGCGCCGAGCTGCGGTTCGCGGAGCGGTCGGCCGAGCAGGCCGCGTCCCGGCTCGACCTCACCGAGTACGTGCCCGGCTCGGTCGCCGGCCCGGCCAGCCGGGGCCACCTGCACCTGGTGTCCCAGACCCGGGACTCGCTCGAGGACGTGTTCGTCGGCATGGGCTTCGACGTGGCCGAGGGACCCGAGATCGAGACGGACTGGTACAACTTCGGTGCCCTGAACATCCCGCCGGCCCACCCGGCCCGGGGCATGTGGGACACCTTCTACCTGGACCTGGGGGAGCCCGAGACGACGCTGTTGCGCACACACACGTCCCCGGTGCAGATCCACCTGATGGAGCGGGCGGTCCTGGACGGCACGCTGCCGATCCACTCGGTCATGCCCGGTCGCTGCTACCGGCGCGACACACCTGACGCCCGCCACCTGGCCGTGTTCCATCAGATCGAGGGCCTGGTCGTCGACCGGGGGACCACCTTCGCCGACCTGGCCGGGACCATCGAGACCTTCACCGCCGCCTACTTCGGGCCCGACATCCACTCGCGGCTGCGCCCGGCCTACTTCCCCTTCACCGAGCCGTCGGCCGAGTTCGAGGTCACCTGCGCCATCTGCCACGGCGACGGCTGCCGGACGTGCTCGCAGACGGGGTGGATCGAGCTGGGCGGCTGCGGCATGGTCGACCCGGCCGTGTTCGCGTCGGTGGGGATCGACGCCGACGAGTGGACCGGGTTCGCCTTCGGTTTCGGCATCGACCGGTGTGCGCAGATGCGCCACCAGATCGCCGACATGCGGGCCCTCATCGAGAACGACATCCGTTTCCTGCGCCAGTTCTGAGGCGCATCCCCCGAGAGGACAGCAGTTGCGCGTTCCCCTTTCCTGGCTCCGAGACTTCGCCTCCTTCCCGGGTGACGCCGCGCTGATCGCGGCCACGTTGGACGACCTCGGCCTGGTGGTCGAGGGCGTCGAGGTGGTGGGGGAGGGCCTGGGCGATGTGGTCGTGGCCCGGGTCGAGGAGGTCACCGCCATCGAGGGGGCCGACAAGATCCGCCGGGTGGTGGTGACCGACGGCGCCGACCTCGTCGAGGTGGCGTGCGGGGCCACCAATTTCGCCGTGGGCGATCTGGTGCCGCTGGCCCCGGTGGGCGCCGTCCTCCCCGGAGGCTTCACCATCGGGCGCCGGAAGATGCGGGGCATGGTGTCCAACGGGATGCTCTGCTCGGGCCGGGAGCTGGGGCTGAGCGAGGACCATGCCGGGTTGCTCGTCCTGAACGACGTGGACGGTGCCGTCCCCGGACGGCCGCTCGCCGACGCCCTGGGCATCGAGGCCGACGTGGTGTTCGACGTGGCCGTCGAGGCCAACCGCCCGGATGCCTGGTGCATGGCCGGTGTGGCCCGGGACCTGGCCGCCCGGATGGGTCTCCCGTACGCGGTGCCGTCGACAGCGGACCTGGTGGCTACGGTGTCCGGCCCGGACGCGGACGCGGACGTCGCCGTCCCGACGCCGGCCACGGGACCGCCGGTCGGATCGCTGGCCACGGTGGTGGTCGACGACCTCGAGCTCTGCCCCCGGTTTTCCGCCCGGGTGCTGACCGGCGTGCACGTGACCGACTCACCGGTGTGGCTGGCCAAGCGCCTGCTGGCCGCCGGCATGCGCCCCATCAACAACGTGGTGGACGCCTCGAACTACGTGATGCTGGAGCTCGGCCAGCCCACCCATCCCTACGACCTCGACCGCCTCGACGGGGGTGGACTGCTGGTGCGACGGGCGGTGGCGGGGGAGCAGGTCACCACCCTCGACGACGTGGTCCGCACACTCGGCCGCCCGGGTCCGGGCCTGGGTGACACCGGCCAGGACTGCGTCATCTGCGACGCCTCCGGGTCCCCGGTCGGCATCGGCGGCATCATGGGCGGCGCCTCCTCGGAGATCGGCCCCGGCACCACCCGCGTCCTGCTCGAGGCCGCCTACTTCGTGCCCATGGCGATCGCCCGCACCTCCAAGCGCCTCACCCTGCGCACCGAGGCGTCGGCCCGTTTCGAGCGCGGGTGTGACCCGGCCGGGATCGACCGGGCCGCCGAGCGCTTCTGCGAGTTGGTGGCCCTCACCGCCGGAGGCGGTCTGACCCTGGCCCAGGGTGTGCTCGACGTCGCGGGCGACGTGCCCGGGCCGCTCGAGGTCACCGTTCGGCCGGCGCGGGTCAACGGCCTGCTCGGTACCGGGCTGTCGGCGTCGGCCATCGCCGAGCTGCTGGTGCCCCTCGGTATGGCGGCGACGGTCACCGGGGGCGACGACGACCCGGTGGAGGTGACGGTCCCGACCTTCCGACCGGACATCCGGCCACCGCCCATGGGCGAGGCCGACCTGGCCGAGGAGGTGGCCCGCACCTACGGGTACGCCCGCCTGCCCAGACGGGCCCCGGCCTGGTCGCAGCCCGGCCGGCTCACCGCCCGCCAGCGCGAGCGCCGGCGGCTGAAGGACGTGCTGTGCGGCCTGGGGGCCAGCGAGGCGTGGACCACCGCATTCGTGACCGAGTCCGACCAGCTGGCCGCCGGGTTCGCCCCGCCGTACATCGAGATCACCAATCCGCTGGTCGACGCCGAGCGGTACCTGCGCTCGTCGATGGCGCCGGGGCTGCTGGGGGCGCTGCGCTACAACGCAGAACGCCGCCAGGGTGACATCCGCCTGTTCGAGGTCGGCTCGGTGTTCCACCGACTCGAGGTCCCGACCGGGGACGGCCGCGACGCGGGACAGGTCGAGCGGCTGTGCGTCGTCTTCTGTGACGACGGGGACGACGCCTGGTCGGCGGTTGCCGCCTGGCGCACGGTGGCCGACGCCCTCGGGCTGGCCGACTGGGTGCTGGAGCAGGGCCCCCACCACGACCGGGCGACCCGGGTGCTGCACGAGTACCGCTCCGGCACCCTGCTTACGGGCGGCGTCTCGGGCGAGGCGGACGACGGACGCCGCGCGGTGCTCGGCGTGGTTGGCGAGCTCGACCCCACCCTGGTGGAGACGTTCGGGCTGGTCGGGGCCGACGGCCGCCCGCGGCGGGTGGGCTGGCTCGACCTCGACCTCGACGTGCTCCTCGACGCCGACCGGGCGGCCCGCAAGCCGCTCGAGTCGTCGCCGGTCAGTCGGTTCCCGTCGTCCGACATCGACCTGGCCTTCGCGGTGCCCGAGGAGGTGCCCGCCTCCATGGTCGAGGCCACCCTGACCGAGGCCGGCGGCGAACTGCTCGAGTCGGTGCGGCTGTTCGACGTCTACCGGGGCGAGTCCCTCGGGGACGGGTCGCGGAGCCTCGCCTACCGGCTGCGGTTCTGCGCCCTCGACCGCACCCTGACCGACGGGGAGATCGGCGGCCTGCGGGAGGCGTGCATCGCCGCCGTCGCGCGGGCCCACCGAGCCACCCTGCGCTGAACGCCCGGCGTGGGCAGGGTGGCCCGGGGTCCGGTGGGTGTGGCCCGCTGCGGTCCTGGCTCCCCGCCGATCGTGTGTGGACGCATACCCGCCGGAGGTCGCGGCCCGATGCGCCGGAGTTCCGGGCCGGTCGCCCGTCGCGTCGCAGGAACGTCCGCACCCAGAAGGTGGGAGGTGCGGTGAGAGGGTGGGGCCGGCACGAGGCCGGGCACCTGTCGTCGTGCATCGTCAGCGCCAGCGCGGTCCCCGACGAGGAGACCCACGGGAAGGCGATCCACCACGTGCCGGCCCGACCGGATCCGATCCGATGATGGGCTGACCGACCGGTAGCGGGCCGAACCGGGTCCCGGCGTGACCATCGCATGGAGCCCACCTACACTCGGGCCGCCGGCCGACGGACGGGGCCGGCCGGTCCGAAGGGGACGCATGGCGAGCAGCACCGTCGACGTCGACGTCATCGTCATCGGGGCCGGCTACGGCGGGGTGACGGTGGCGGCCCTGCTGGCCCACCACGGTAAGCGGGTGGCGCTCATCGACAAGACGCCCCGCGCCGGCGGCAAGACCCAGACGCTCGACCGGTTGGGCTACCGCTACGAGATGTTCGGCGCCGTGGGGATCCCGGCGGTCGACTCCCGGTTCCACGAGCTGGTCGACGTGCTCGGCGTCCAGGACCGGGTCGAGTTCCTCATCCCCGAGGGCGAGCAGGCCGCTGTGCACTACCGACCGCCCGAGGGCGGGTGGCGCACCCTGCGCTCGGCGCTGCGTCAGACCGGCTCCGAGGACGAGCTGTCCGGTCTCCGTCGTGTGTTCGGCGCCACGGAGCAGGACCTGGCCACGCTGGGCGAGTTCTACCTGGCGATGCTGGCCATGTCGGAGGACGACGTCCTGGCACTCGACGAGGTCGGCACCATGGACTTCGTCACGCCGTACGGCCTGCCCACCGGCCTCACCAGTCAGATCTACGCCACCCTCAACATGCTGTTCGTGGCTCCGGTGGACCGGCTGGCGGCGTCAGAGGCCGTCCTGGTGCTGCGCAACATGGTGCTCGGCGGTGCCGGCCGGTTCCATCGCGGGGGCTACGGCCGGGTGGCGGAGGTGTGCGCCGCCTACGTCGAGGAGCGGGGGGGACGCTTCCTGACCGGCACCCGGGTGCAGCGGATCCTGGTGGAGCACGACCGGGCCGTCGGGGTCGAGACCGACTCGGGCACCTTCCGGGCGGCGGCGGTGGTGTCGAACGCGGGCGTGCAGCCGACGGTGCTGGCGCTGGCCGGTGCCGAGTCGTTCCCCGAGCCGTATGTGGACCGCGTGCGGGCCCTCGAGCCGAGCTGGGCCATCGCCGGCGTGCGCTACGTGTTCGACACCCGGGTCTTCGACGCCGCGCTCATCCCGATCTTCTCCGACCAGAGCTGGCTCGACTCGGACCGGTTCGCGGCCATGGAGTCGGGGGAGTGGCCCGACGTGCCGCTCATCGCCGTCGACGTGGCCTCCGAGTTCGACCCGACCCTGGTGGCCGCGCCCGGGCACCAGGTGGCCAACATCCAGGTGTTCGTGTCGCCCGACCCTGACTCCACGATGGGGGCGGAGGCGGTCCTGCGTGCCCGTGCGGTGGTCGAGGAGCTCTACCCCGCCATCCGGGACCACACCGTCCGGACCGAGCCGTACGGTGCCCGGCAGATCTCTCGGATGACCCGTGATGCCACCGTGCCGGGCACGGGGGGCGAGGCGGTCGGCCTGGCCCAGGTGGTCGGCCAGGTGGGGAGGGGTAAGCCCGACGCCCGCACACCGTTGGCCGGGCTCTACCTGGTCGGCTGCGACGCCGGCGGCCGGGGGTCCGGCACCCACCAGGCCGTCGACTCGGGCTTCCACGTGGCGACCATGGTCCTCGACGACCTGCCCTGAGCCGTTCACAGGATGACTGCTCCGTCCGTCGGCCTCAGGAGTCGAATCCGAGTCCGACGGAGTCGAGGGCCTTGAGCCACAGGTTGCGCCGGCCCTGGTGGGCGTCGGCCCGGGCCATGGACCATCTGGTCAGGTTGATCCCGATGGAGCGCACCGGCTCGGGCGGGAACGGGATCGGCTTGGACCGGACGAACTGCAGGCTGGTCAGTTCGGTTTCGGCCCCCGATACCAGGTCGAGGGCGACCTGGGCCCCGAAACGCGACGCCCCCACCCCGAGGCCGGTGTAGCCGGCAACCGAGGACACCCGGCCGTCGAACGAGCGGTCGAAGAAGGCACAGAACCGCGAGCACGTATCGATGGCGCCCGACCAGCTGTGGGTGAAGCGGACATCTTCCAGCTGCGGGAACGTCCGCGCGAACAGGGTCGAGAGGAGCACGAACGTCTCCGGGCGCTGCTCGAGGTCGGGGCCCATGGCGTTGCCGTAGTGGTAGACGGCGTCGTGCCCGCCGAAGAGTATCCGGTGGTCGGCCGTCTGGCGGAAGTAGAGGAACTGGTTGCCGGTGCTACCGATGCCCTGGCGCCGTCCCCAGCCGATGGCCTCGCGCTGGGCGGCGTCGAGCGGCTCGCTCATGAGCACGTAGTCGTAGACGGGCACGACGTACTTGCGGAGGCGTCGGACCGGCGACGGCGACGCATTCGTGGCCAACACGACCTTGTCGGAGGTGACCCGGCCGTGGGCGGTGCGCACCTGCATGGGAGCGGTGGCCCCGGCACCGTAGGGGCCCATCCCCTCGACCCGGCTGTGTTCGTGGACCCGCACCCCGGCGGCCTCGCAGGCGGCCCGCAGACCCCAGGCCAGCCGGGCCGGGTTGACCAGGGCGCAGGAGCCCTCGTCCCACAGTCCGGCGAGGAACGTGGGGGAGTGGATGTCGGCCTGCAACTCGTCCCGGTCGAGGAAGACCGGCGAGGCGCCGTGGTCGCGGGCCTCAGCCTCGGCCTCGCGCAGCCAGGCCACCTGGTGGGGCTCGGTGGCGATGTCGAGCTCGCCAGTCCGCTCGAAGTCGCAGTCGATCCCGAGGTCGGCCACGGCCGCCTCGATGGCGTCCAGGTTGGCCGTGCCCAGGCGTTCGAGCGTGGCGATCTCGGATGGGAAACGCACGATGCCGTTGCCCAGCCCGTGGGTGAGGCTGGCCGCGCAGAACCCACCGTTGCGCCCTGACGCCGCCCACCCGCAGCGATCGCCCTCCAGGAGCACGACGTCCCGGGAAGGGTCGTCCTGCTTGGCCAGCAGCGCCGCCCACAGTCCGGTGTAGCCGCCGCCGACCACCACCAGGTCGGCCCGGACCGGCCCGACCAGGGGCAGCGCGGGCTCCGGTGCGGTGGTGTCGTCCAGCCAGTACGAAAGGGGCCGGGCATCGGCGAACGCCGCAGTGCGATCCATGGGCCAAACCTACCGGGCGTCGGTCGGCGCCCCGTGGGCGTGCGGCGCCCGAGTACGGGTCCCGAGGAGGTGGCTTGCATATTCATGCGTGATCATGCATAGACTTGCAAGATGACGGGAGCGCTCAAGAAGGTCGGGATCGTGGGTGCCTCGGGCTACGGCGGGGCCGAGCTGCTGCGCCTGTGCGCCGGGCACCCGGACCTCGACGTGGGTGTCGCCCAGGCCGGGTCCAACGCCGGCCAGCGGGTGGCCACCCACACCCCGTCGCTGGCCGCCGCCTACCGTGACCTCACCTACGGGCCGACCGATGCCGCCGCCCTCGACGGGCTCGACGTGGTGTTCCTGGCCCTGCCGCACGGGCAGTCGCAGGCACTGGTGCCCGACCTGGTCGAGCGGGTGGGCGTCGTGGTGGACCTGGCCGCCGACTACCGACTCCACGACCCGACCGCCTACCCGACCTGGTACGGCGAGCCGCACACGTCGCCCGAGCTGCTCGCCACCTTCGCCTACGGCCTGCCCGAGTTGCACCGAGCCGACCTGGCGGGCGCCACCCGGATCGCCGCACCCGGCTGCTATCCGACGGCGGCCCTGCTGGCGCTCACTCCCCTGGTCGAGGCCGGGGTGCTGGCGGGACCCCCACTGGGGGCGCCGGCCCTGCTGGTCGACGCGGCCAGCGGCACGTCGGGCGCGGGCCGGGCCCCCAAGGACAGCCTGCAATTCGCCACCGTGGACGAGGACTTCGTCGCCTACGGGCTGCTCGACCACCGCCACACCGCCGAGATGGAGCAGGGCCTCGGGACCCCGGTGCTGTTCACCCCGCACCTCGCCCCCATGGTCCGGGGAATCCTGGCTACCTGCTACGCCCGGCCGGCCGACCCCGGCTCGTTCACCACGGAGGATGCCATGGCGCTCCTGTCCGACCGCTACGCCGGCGAACCCTTCGTGGTCGTGGCCGACGCCCCGCCGTCCACCAAGGCCGCCAGCGGCTCGAACACCGCCCACCTGTCGGTACGGGTCGACCCCCGCACCGGCTGGGTGGTGGTGCTGTCGGCCATCGACAACCTGATCAAGGGGGCCGCCGGCCAGGCGGTGCAGTGCGCCAACCTGGCCCTCGGCCTCCCCGAGGCGACCGGGCTGCCGGTCGTGGGGGTCTACCCGTGAGCATCACCACACCGAAGGGCTTCGTGGCGGCCGGACTGGCCGCCGGCATCAAGGCGTCGGGTGCGCTCGACCTCGCCCTGGTGGCCACCGACGACGGGGTGCCCGTGCCGACCGCGGCCACGTTCACGTCGAACCTGGCCGCCGCCGCTCCCGTGCAGGTGAGCCGGGCCCACCTGGCCGCCACCGGGGGCAGCCAGACTGCGGTGCTGGTGTCCAGCGGGAACGCCAATGCCGCCACCGGCGACCGGGGCCGGGCCGACGCCGCCGCCATGTGCGCGCTGGCCGGCGAGGGCCTCGGCGTGCCGGCCGACCACGTGCTGGTGTGCTCCACCGGGCTGATCGGGATCCCCCTGCCCATGGAGCCGATCACCGCCGGAATCCCTCGCCTGGTGGCAGCCCGGGCCGGGGGTGACGCCAACGGGGCCGACGCCGCCGCCGGCATCCTCACCACCGACTCCGGGCGCAAGGAGGTCCTGGTCGAATACCCGGACTTCACCGTGGCCGGCATGGCCAAGGGTGCGGGCATGCTCGCCCCGAACATGGCCACCATGCTCGCCTTCCTCACCACCGACGCCGCCGTCGAGCCGGGCCCCCTGGCCGACATCCTGCGTGCCGCGGTGTCCGACTCGTTCAACTCGATGACCGTCGACGGCTGCACCTCGACCAACGACACCGTGGTGCTGATGGCCTCGGGCCGCGCCGGCCGGGGCGACCCGACCCTGCTGGCCGACGCCGTGTCCGAGGTCTGCGCCGGCCTGGCCGCCCAGATGGCGGCCGACGCCGAGGGTGCCGACACCATGTTCCAGGTCCAGGTGACCGGGGCCCGCACCGACGCCGAGGCCCACCGGGCCGCCCGCAAGGTGGCCGACTCGCTGCTGGTGAAGTGCTCGATCAACGGTCGGGATCCGTACTGGGGCCGGGTGGCCAGCGAGCTGGGCTCGGCCGGCGTCGACTTCGACATGGACCGCCTGACCGTCGCCTACGGCGGCACCACGGTGTGCCGGGGCGGGATCGCCGTCCCCTACGACGAGGCGGCGGTGGCGTCCCACATGGCCGGGCCGATGGTGCGGATCGAGTGCGGCCTCGGGCTGGCCGACGGCACCGGCGTGGTGCTCGGCGTCGAGCTCGGCTACGGCTACATCGACGAGAACCGGACCACCTCGTGAGCGCCGACGCGTCCATCGTCGGATCGCCGGGACCCGGGGGGTCGGGTACCGGGTCGCCGCAGGAGAAGGCCGCCGTCCTGGTCGAGTCGCTGCCGTACATCCGGCGGTTCCTGGGCAAGGTGGTGGTGGTCAAATACGGCGGGAACGTGCTGGCGGCCAAGCCCGGACAGGCCGCCGTCGAAGAGGAGGAGGCGCTCGCCAGCTTTGCCGAGGACATCGTGCTGATGCGCTCGGTGGGCATGCTGCCGGTCGTCGTCCACGGCGGCGGCCCCCAGATCGGCGCGCTCATGGAGCGGGTCGGCAAGGAGGTCGAATTCCTGGACGGGTTCCGGGTGACCGATGCCGACACCATCGACCTGGTGCGCATGGTGCTGGTGGGCAAGGTGAACCGGGACATCGTGTCGACCATCAACGTGCACGGCGCCCTGGCCGTCGGGCTTTCCGGCGAGGACGCCAACCTGATCAACGCCACCGCGCGGTCCGAGGCCCTCGGCTTCGTGGGCGACGTGGTGGGGGTCGACCCGACCATCGTCCACCAGCTGCTGGCCCAGGGGCTGATCCCCGTAGTGGCCACCATCGGCGCCGACGAGTCGGGCCAGGCGTTCAACATCAACGCCGACACGGCGGCCGGGGCGCTGGCCGCGGCCCTCAAGTCCGAGAAACTGGTCTTCCTCACCGACGTGGCCGGCCTGCGGTCCGACCCCGACGACCCCGACACCCTGCTGCATCGGGCCTCGGCCGAGCAGCTCGACGCCATGGTGGCCTCGGGCGCGGCCAACGGCGGCATGATCCCCAAGGTGGAGGCCTGCGCCCGGGCGGTGCGCCACGGGGTCCGGCGTGCCCACATCCTGGACGGCCGTACGCCCCATGCCCTGCTGTTGGAGCTCTTCACCGACGAGGGCGTGGGCACGATGATCGGGACGGACCTGTGACGGATCCCGACCGGGCGCCGGCCACCGTGGACCGCTCCGCCCTGATGCACACCTACGCCGAGCCGGCGGTGACGTTCGTGCGCGGCGAGGGGAGCGTGCTGTACGACACCGAGGACCGCCCGTACCTGGACTTCCTGTCCGGCCTGGCCGTCACCTCGCTCGGCCACGCCCATCCGGTGGTGGCCGAGGCCGTGGCCGTCCAGGCCCGCACCCTCAGCCACGTCTCCAACCTGTTCGGTAACGTGGTTGGTCCCGAGGTGGCCGTCACACTCGACCGCCTCATCGGTGGCGGTACCGAGCGGGCCGGGGGCCAGGTGTTCTTCGCCAACTCGGGGGCCGAGGCCAACGAGTGCGCCATCAAGCTCGCCCGCCGGTGGGCCGGTCCGGGCCGCTTCGGCGTGGTGGCCACCACCGATGCCTTCCACGGCCGCACGCTGGCCGCCCTGGCCGCCACCGGGCAGTTCGAGAAGCAGGCCGCGTTCACCCCGATGCCCGAGGGCTTCTCCCACGTCCCCTACGGCGACATCGACGGCATGGACGCGGCCGTCGACCCGGCCCGGGTGGCCGCCGTGCTGGTGGAGCCGATCCAGGGCGAGGCGGGTGTGGTGGTGCCGTCGTCGGACTACCTTGCCGCGCTGCGCCAGCTGTGCACCGAGCGGGACGTCCTGCTGATGGTGGACGAGATCCAGACCGGACTCGGGCGCACCGGCCGCTGGTTCGCGTTCCAGCACCTCGGGATCGAGCCCGACGTGGTCACCATGGCCAAGGCGCTGGGCAACGGGATGCCGGTCGGGGCCTGCTGGGCGCGTGCCGAGGTGGCCGCCGCCTTCGTTCCCGGCGACCACGGCAGCACCTTCGGGGGCCAGCCGCTGGCGATGTCGGCAGCACGGGCCACCCTGTCGGTCATGGAGTCCGAGGGCGTGCCCGGGCGGGCCGTGGCCGCCGGCGCCCGCCTGCGCGACGGGCTGTCCCGGCTTCCCGGGGTGGCCTCGGTGCGCGGCCAGGGCCTGCTCCTGGCCGCCGTCCTGGTCAACGACTTCGCCGGGCCGGCGTGTGCCGAGGCGCTCCAGGGCGGCCTGGTGATCAACGCCCCGCGACCCGACGTGCTGCGCTTCGCCCCGTCGCTGCTGGTGACCGACGAGCAGATCGACCGGGCGGTGGCGACCCTGTCCCGCATCCTGGCCCGCCTGCTGGCCGTGTTCGGGACCCGGGACGAGCCGGCCGAGGGAGTCGGGGGAGCGGACGATGGCCACTGAGGTGACCGGCGGACCGACACGCCACGTGCTCGAGGTGGACGATCTGGGGCCGGGCGGGGTCGAGGCCGTGCTCGCCCTGGCCGAACGCGATCCGGCCGGACTCCGACAGAACCTCGACGGCGAGGGTGTGGCCCTGGTGTTCGAGAAGCCGTCGGCCCGCACCCGCAACAGCTCGGAGCTGGCCGTGGTGGCGCTCGGGGGTCACCCGGTCTACATCCAGGGCGCGGAGGTGGGGATCGACACCCGGGAGACGGCCGAGGACGTTGCCCGCACGCTCGCCTGCTACCACCGGGTGCTGTGCGCCCGGGTCATGGACCATCGCTCGCTGGAGCGGATGGCCGAGGCGCTCGACGCGGCCCACGTGCCCGTGCCGGTCGTCAACCTTCTGTCCGACCGGGCCCACCCGTGCCAGGCCATGGCCGACCTGCTGACCCTGCGCCAGCGGTTCGGGGCCGAGGGGGCCCGCACCCGCACGGTCGCCTACCTCGGTGACGCCAACAACGTGTGGCGCTCGCTGGCGCTGGCCGCCTCGATGGCCGGCATCGCCACCCGGGTGGCCGCCCCCCACGGCTACGGGCCCTCCGATGCAGACGTCTCCCTGGTGCGGTCCTTCGGCGGCGACCTGCTGGTCACCGACGACCCGGCCGAGGCCGCCTCGGGGGCGGACGCCCTCTACACCGACGTGTGGACGTCGATGGGCCAGGAGGACGAGGCCGCCGCCCGGGCCGCCGCCTTCGCCGGGTTCTGCGTGGACGAGGCCCTGGTGGCGCTCGCCGCGCCGGACGCCCTGGTCATGCACTGCCTGCCTGCCCATCGGGGCGAGGAGATCAGCGCCGGCGCGGTCGACGGCCCCCACAGCGTGGTGTGGCAGCAGGCGGCCAACCGGATGCACGCCATGCGGGGCCTGTTGGCCTGGGTGACCGGAGCGGACGGGGCACCGGCGTGACCCGGGTGACCCGGGTGACCAAGCACCAGCGCCAGCACCGGATCACCAGGCTGCTGGAGGCGAGCGCGGTCGGCAGCCAGTCCCACCTGGTCGAGCTCCTGGCCGCCGAGGGGATCGAGGCCACCCAGACCACCGTGTCCCGTGACCTCGAGGAGCTGGGCGCGGTCAAGGTGCGCCTGCCCGGCGGCGATACGGCTTACGCCCTACCCGAGCTTCCCTCGCACCAGGTGGCCCCCGAGGACCACCTGAAGCGGGTGCTCGGGGAGTGGGTCGTCGAGGCCGACCACTCCGGCAACCTGATCGTGCTCCGCACCCCGCCCGGCTCCGCCCATGTCGTAGGCTCTGCGCTCGACCGGAGCGGGTTCGCCGGGGTCATCGGCACCGTGGCCGGCGACGACACCGTGCTGGTGGTTGCCTCCGAGGCCGAGGGCGGCACGGCCGTCGCCCGCCGGCTGGCGGTGCTGTCGGGGCTCGAGGCTCCGGACGGGGGCCCGGGGTGGGACGGCGCCGAGGGCGATCCGACGACACGACGACACGACGACATCACCGACACGGCGACATGACGACATGACGAGCAGAGAGACGAGGGGTGCACGATGACCGATCGAGTGGTGCTGGCCTACAGCGGGGGTCTCGACACCTCCATCGCCGTGCGTTGGCTGATGGAGAACCACGGGGTCGAGGTGATCGCCGTGGCCGTAGACGTCGGGCAGGCCGCCGATTCCGGGGGCGAGGACTGGGACGCCATCCGGAGCCGGGCGCTGGCCGCCGGCGCCGTGGAGGCCACCGTGATCGACGCCCGGGCCGAGATGGCCGAGGACTTCTGCATGCCTGCCCTGGTGGCCAACGCCAAGTACGAAGGCAAGTACCCGCTGGTGTCGGCCCTGTCGCGCCCGGTCATCGTGAAGCACCTGGTGTCCGAGGCCCGTCGCCACGGTGCGACCTCGGTGGCCCACGGCTGCACGGGCAAGGGGAACGACCAGGTCCGCTTCGAGGTGGGCACACGTGCGCTGGCCCCGGACCTGGAGGTGCTCGCCCCGGCCCGCGTCTGGGGGCTCACCCGTGAGGACTCCATCGAATATGCGGCCAAGTGGGACATCCCGCTGACCGTGACCAAGGAGAAGCTGTACTCGATCGACGAGAACCTCTGGGGCAAGGCCATCGAGTGCGGGGTCATCGAGGACCCGTGGAACCGACCGCCCGAGGACGTCTACACGATGACGGTGCCCACGGCCACGGAGCCCGCCGAGATCGTCATCGGCTTCGAGTCCGGCCTGCCGGTGTCACTCGACGGCCGCGCACTGGCACCCGAACCGCTGATCGCCGAGCTCAACGAGGTGGTGGGCTCCTACGGTTACGGCCGCCTGGACATGGTCGAGAACCGCCGGGTCGGCATCAAGAGCCGCGAGACGTACGAATGCCCGGGGGCGCTGGCCCTGCTGCTGGCCCACGCCGACCTCGAGGACCTGACCCTCGAGCGGGACCTCCACCACGAGAAGCTGCGCCTGGAGCCGCGCTGGTCCGAGCTGGTCTACGACGGGCTGTGGTTCTCGCCGCTCAAGCAGGCCCTCGACGCCTTCTTCCTGGAGAGTCAGAAGCACGTCACCGGCGAGGTGCGCCTGCGTCTCGACCGGGGTCGGTGCTGGGTGGTGGGCCGTCGCAGCCCGGTGAGCCTGTACGACCACGGCCTCGCCACCTACGACGCCAGCGACACCTTCCGCCACCAGGACGCCGAGGGCTTCGTGCGCCTGTGGGGCCTGGGCGTGGCCACCTGGTCCGCAGTCCAGGAGGGGCGCGGCGACCCGGCCGCCGGGCGATGACCCTCTGGCACGGCCGCCTCGGCGGTGGCACCGCCGACGTGGTCATGGACTACTCGGTGTCCCTCCACTTCGACCAGCGCCTGGCCAGGGACGACCTGGCCGGGTCGAGGGCTCACGTTCGGGGGCTGGGCCGGGGCGGGCTCCTGTCCGACGACGAGGTGGCGGTGCTGCTCCAGACCCTCGACACCGTCGAGGCCGAGCTCGACGGCGGTGCGTTCGCCTTCGTGCCCGACGACGAGGACATCCACACCGCGGTCGAGCGCCGGGTGACCGAGCTGGCCGGTGACGTCGGGGCGAAGCTCCACACCGGCCGCAGCCGCAACGACCAGATCGCCACCGACCTCCGCCTGTACGCCAAGCGCGAGCTGGCAGCTCTGGCCGGCCAGGTGCTCGGGCTCCAGGACGTGCTGGTCGAGCGGGCCAAGGAGGCCGGCGACACCTATCTCCCCGGGTACACCCACCTCCAGCGGGCCCAGCCCGTGCTGCTCGCCCACCACCTGCTGGCCCACGGCTGGGCGCTGGCCCGCGACGTGGACCGCCTGGTGGCCACGGTGGCCCGGCTCGACGTGTCGCCCCTGGGGGCGGGGGCGCTGGCAGGCTCGTCGCTGCCGCTCGACCCCGACGGCACCGCCGCCGACCTCGGGTTCGCCGGCCGGTTCGAGAACTCGCTCGACGCCGTGTCCGACCGCGACTTCGTGGCCGAAGCCCTGTTCGACCTGGCCCTTCTCGGCGTCCACCTCTCGCGCGTCGGCGAGGAAGTGGTCCTGTGGTCCACCGAGGAGTTCGGGTTCGCCGTCCTGGACGACGCCTTCGCCACCGGCTCGTCGATGCTGCCCCAGAAGAAGAATCCCGACGTGGCCGAGCTGGCCCGCGGCAAGACCGGGCGCCTCATCGGGAACCTGACCGGCCTGCTGGTCACCCTGAAGGGCCTGCCGCTGGCCTACAACCGCGACCTGCAGGAGGACAAGGAGCCACTGTTCGACTCTGTCGACCAGTCACGCCTGGCCCTGGCCGCGCTGTCGGGACTCCTGGCCACCGTGTCGTTCGACGCCAACCGGATGCAGGACGCCGCCAACGGCTCGTCGGTGGCCGCAGTCGACCTGGCCGAGTGGCTGGTGGAGCAGGGGATGCCGTTCCGCCAGGCGCACAGCGTGGTCGGCGGGCTGGTGCACGACTCCCTCGAGCGTCACGTGCCCCTGGCCGAGCTGGTGGAAGGCCATCCGGCCCTCGGGACCGAGGCCGTCGGCCTGCTCGAGCCCGGCGTCGCCGTCACCCGTCGCACCACCCCGGGCAGCGCCGGGCCGGCTGCGGTCGCCGTGCAGCTCGGCCGCTTCGCCCACCGTCTGGAGGCCGACCGGATCCGGGTGTCGGCCCTGGGCTGACCGGCATCCCCGGGCCCGGGTTGCGGGCGCGTAACGCGGGGCGGGCATCAGGGGACGGGAGACGGTGGAACCTTCTGACGACGGCTGCCAGGCACGTGGCCACCGATCCATCGGTCCCGAGCTGCCCATCGGGCCCGGCACGGGTCGTGCGGGTCTGACGACATGATCGTGCTGCTGGTGGTCGGGTTCCTGGCCGGGCTGGTGACGGGCATCTCCCCGTGCATCCTGCCGGTCCTCCCGGTGATCTTCGCCTCGGGCGCGGCCAGCGGGCTCGGTGACCCGACTCCGGCGTCCGAGGATGCCCTGTCGGTGCCGGACCGGGTGTCCGTCGTCGCTGGCGCAGCTCCTGGTTCCGCACCTGTGATCGGCGGGGCCAGCGGGCCCGGCGGGACCGGCGTGCCCACTGTGGCGCCGGTGCCGGCAGCCCAGCTCCGCCTCGAGTCGATCCGCCGCCGGCGCCCCTTCGCCGTGGTGGCCGGACTCGTGCTGAGCTTCTCGCTGGCCACCCTGCTCGGAACGTGGGTGCTCGGTGCCCTTGGTCTCTCGCCGAGCCTGCTGCGGTGGCTGGGGGTCGTCGTACTGGCTCTCCTCGGGATCGGGCTGGTCGTGCCCCGTATCGGCGAGGTGTTCGAGCGACCCTTCACCCGCGTGTCAGCCGGACGGCCGCTCACCGAAGGTGGCGGGCTCGTGCTGGGCCTCAGCCTCGGCCTGGTGTTCGTCCCGTGCGCCGGGCCGGTCCTGGCCGCCGTCACGTTCGTCGGCAACACCCACCGCGTTGGCTGGTCGGCGGTGCTCCTGACGGCCGCCTTCGCCGCCGGCGTCTCCATCCCACTGCTGCTGTTCGCCCTGGCGGGACGGTCCCTGGCGCTACGGATGCCGGCCGTGCGGTCCCGGGCGGCCACCGTGCGGCGGGTGATCGGGGTGGTACTCATGGCGACGGCCGTCGTGCTCGCCCTGAACCTGACCGACGGCATCCAGCGGGCGGTGCCCGGCTACACGGACGCACTGACCAAGCAGCTCGAGGCCAACCCGTCGGCCACCCGGGCACTCGATGGCGTCAAGGGGACCTCGGACGGCGGCGCCCTGGCCAACTGCACCGACGCCAGCCCGGTGCTGCAGAGGTGCGGGCCGGCCCCAGCCTTCGCCGGCATCAGCCGTTGGCTCGACACCCCGGGGGGCAGGTCCCTGACCATGGCCGGCCTGCGCGGCCGGGTCGTCCTGGTCGACTTCTGGACCTACTCGTGCATCAACTGCCAGCGGTCGCTGCCCCACGTGGAGGCCTGGAACGCCGCCTACGCCAGGTACGGGCTCACCGTGGTCGGTGTCCACACGCCGGAGTTCGCCTTCGAGCACGTGGTCTCCAACATCACCCAGGCCGCAGCCCAGCTGGGCGTCCATTACCCGATCGCGGTCGACAACGACTCGGCCACCTGGAACAACTTCCAGAACAACTACTGGCCGGCCGAATTCCTGATCGACTCCACCGGCACCGTCCGCCATGTGGACTTCGGCGAGGGCCAGTACGCGCAGACCGAGACCTTCATCCGCCAGCTGCTGGTTGCAGCTGACCCGACGGTGTCCCTGCCGGCCCGCACCGACGTCCCGGACACCGGGCCGCTGGCACCGACCACCGCCGAGAGCTATCTGGGCTACCACTACACCGAGCCCAACTTGGCGGCCGAGAGCGTGCAGCCGGACGCGCTCACCTCCTACGTGCCGCCGGCCGACCTCCCTCAGGACACCTTTGCGTTCGCCGGTCAGTGGGACGTCGGCCCCGAGGGGGCGCGGGCGGGTCCCGGTGCGACCGTGCTGCTCCGGTTCCGCGCTCAGGACGTCTACCTGGTGCTCGGGGGTGCCGGCACGGTCACCGTGACGGTCGACGGTCGGACGACCCGGACGGTGGTCGTCGGCGGTGAGCCGAAGCTCTACCAACTGGTCGGACCGGGTCCGTACCGCGCGGGGCTGCTGTCCGTATCGGTCCCCGCCGGGGTCGAGGCCTACGACTTCACCTTCGGCTGACAGGCTCCGCTGGCACCCGATCACCGCGCGCCCTGTCGGACCGGCACTCGCGCCCTGTCGGCCCTGGGATTCCCGACTACCGGTACGGAAGATCAGAGTCACCCCCGTGGGGCTCGCGAAGGCCCGGGAAGCCTGGAAACACGGGACAACTCCCATTGCGGACCTGGCGACCCGGCCGGCGAACGCAGGCAATCCGCCGGTTCAGGCACGGAATTCTGTCGAATGCGCCACACGCGTGAGGGGAACCGTGTACAGTTGTCCTCCTCGCACGGGATCGCCCTTCTCGGTCCAGAGCAGTACCGGCCCGATTGACATGCCGGTCCCGATGCGATAATGTGACTAGTCCCGGTGAACGCCCCTTGGGGTGGCGCCAGGCAACTGCGGTTCGAGGCCTTGCCTCTGTCTGCGGTCATTCCGGCACCGACGCCGTTCTCGGTGTGTGCCCGGTTGCTCCTTGAAAACGGAATAGTGATAGCCAAAAGTCAGTGCGGGCGATCGCGGGGAAACTCGAGATCGCCAGTCAATTCAAAGCATTGAACGGACAACAACATCTGTTCTTTGTCAGTATTCAGTTGACCTTGAGGATCAGTGTCCTCGAGGTCAGCTCTTCGATTTTGGCCAGGCCCTCGGGTCTGGTCGGAGTCTCAATGGAGAGTTTGATCCTGGCTCAGGACGAACGCTGGCGGCGTGCCTAACACATGCAAGTCGAACGAGGTCCATGCAGTAGCAATACTGCGGAAGACCTAGTGGCGAACGGGTGAGTAGCACGTGAGCAACCTGCCCCGAAGACCGGGACAACACCGGGAAACCGGTGCTAATACCGGATACCCCCATCGAGTCGCATGGCTTGATGAGGAAATGGATTCCGCTTCGGGAGGGGCTCGCGGCCTATCAGCTTGTTGGTGAGGTAACGGCTCACCAAGGCTTCGACGGGTAGCTGGTCTGAGAGGACGATCAGCCACACTGGGACTGAGACACGGCCCAGACTCCTACGGGAGGCAGCAGTGGGGAATCTTGCACAATGGGCGAAAGCCTGATGCAGCAACGCCGCGT
>Ga0209012_1000094_pt1 | contig 143132 bp, 141 predicted proteins | sample RS3BMetagenome_FD_184735 | JGI IMG/M metagenome (GOLD analysis project Ga0209012, IMG submission 184735) | Ferric oxide microbial mat and aquatic microbial communities from Rainbow Spring, Yellowstone National Park, USA - RS3B (SPAdes) (version 3) ... | reverse complement strand
GCATTTCGCGGGCTCGGGCATGTCGACGACAATGGTTCCAGTTGGCAGTTGTCGCCACGGAACGGGCATGATTCCGTCCTGTGTCCAACGCCACGCCGTCTTGTACGATATGCCAGTTCGTCGCGCCCACTCGGAGAGTTTCACGACGCTCATCGTATCATAAGAACGTACGTTTGGCTACATCCGGGACGGAAGTGGGCAACAGTTGATAACCCCCTGCGGGTACGCGGTGCCCCGCACGAGCAGATTGCGAGCTCAGCGAGCGCTACGAGATCGGCACCGCCTCGTAGATCGTGCGAAAGGCCCGGGCAACGTCGGCATCCTTCCAGCTGCCCTTATGGTTGTCGAGCATCGAGGCCGTGAGCTCGGCGGCGATCCGCTTGAGTTCGACGTCGCGATCGTTGGTGGTCGGCGTTGCTCCGCATCTCCCTCAGGGTAGCGATTTTGGGCTCTCGAACCCTTAAATGCCTTGACGGCGGAGCCCCTCCTCTGTATAGTACCGAGGTTGTGGCGCTAGCGTCGACCGCGGCTTTCTGTCGCGCGTCGTAAGAGATCGAGAACAATACGCTAGGCACAGTTGTTATAACACACTTTTAGGACGAGGATACGATGAAGAACATCCTTGGCCGCAAGGTTGGGATGACGAGCGTGTTCACCGAAGACGGCCGGTACGTACCGGTCACGGTGATCGAAGCCGGTCCCTGCACGGTGGTCGAGCGTCGAACCAAAGAGCAACATGGCTACGATGCCGTGGCGCTCGGTTTCGGCGCGATTAAAAAACACCGAGTTACCCGTGCCCTTGCCGGACATTTTAAGAAACAGGGCGTCGAAGCGACGCGCTTTATTCGCGAATTCCGCGACGGCATCGAAGGGATCGATGTCGGGGCGAGCGTTACCGTTGCGAATTTCCAACCCGGAGATCGTGTCGACGTGGTCGGCATCTCGAAGGGGCACGGCTTCGCCGGCGGCATGAAGCGCCATAATTTCAAAGGTGGCAATCAAACGCACGGTTCGATGATTCACCGCCAGCCGGCGAGTAACGGCGATACGAATGCGGGACATACGCATCGCGGTAGCCGTCGTCCGGGGCACTATGGCGTCGATCGTACCACCCACCAGAATCTCGAGATCGTGCGCGCCGACAGCGAGCGTAACTTGCTGCTCGTGCGCGGCCCGATTCCTGGGCCGAAGAATGCGCTCGTCGTCGTTCGCTCCTCGGTCAAACGTGCGAAAACCACGGAGGCGAAGGTATAACGATGGCGCAAGTAATCGATACCAAAGGGAAAGTTCTGCGCGACGAGGCGACTCCGTCGTTTCTCAGCGGCGCGAACGAAGGCAAGGGGCACGTCCTCTACCGCGCCGTCCATCGCGAATTTGCAAATCCCCGCGCCGGCACCGCGTCGACCAAAAAGCGCGACGAAGTATCGGGCGGCGGACGCAAGCCGTGGAAGCAGAAGGGAACCGGGCGCGCGCGCCAAGGTTCTACGCGCTCCCCGCAGTGGCGCCACGGCGGCGTGGTTTTCGGGCCGCAGCCGCGCAGCTACGTTGAGGATCTCAACAAGAAAGAGCGCCGCGTCGCGTTCCTCGCCGCACTGGCGCAGCGCTTCACCGAAGATGCGGTCACGCTGCTCGATGCCGGCGACTTCGCGCTGACCAAGACCGCTCAGGCCGCCGAACTGCTCTTCGGTTCGGCAAAGGCCGCGAAGGCCGGCCCGCGGACGCTCGTCGTCTCTTCGGCGAGCGAACCGAACTCGGCCGCGCTCGCGCTGGTCTGCCGGAATCTCACCCGCGTCGGCGTGACGCACGACGGAGCGGTCGACGTGAAGGATCTCTTGCGCCACGAGCGCGTGATTTTCACGACTGCGGCATTCGAGGCGCTTCGCGCTCGCCTAGCTCCGAAGGAGAACGCCTAATGGACGCACGCGATATCATCCTCTCACCACGTATTACCGAAAAATCGATGGCAAATTCGATCGGACATCAGTACACGTTCGTCGTGCACCCGTCCGCAACCAAGACGCAGATCCGTCTCGCCGTCGAAGAGATTTTTTCGGTCAACGTTGAGAAAATCAACACGATTAACGTGCGCGGGAAATCCCGCAGCTCGGCGCGCCGTGGTATACGTACCGAGGGCAAGCAGAGCGACTTCAAAAAAGCCGTGGTGACGCTGAAGGCCGGTCAAAAGATCGAACTCGGCGGCATCAACTACTTCGAGCAGTAACGGAGCGACGAAATGCCGGTTAAAAAATATAACCCAACGAGCCCGGGCCGCCGCTTCATTACGACGATGGATTTTTCGGAGCTTTCGAAAGTCGCTCCGGAGAGATCGCTCCTGGAAGTCGGAAAGAAGCATGCGGGACGCAATAATAACGGCCATATCACCGTCCGCCATCAGGGCGGCGGGACTCGCCGTCAATATCGCTTGATCGATTTCAAGCGTACCAAGGACGCTATCCCGGCGAAGGTCGCGACGATCGAATACGATCCGAACCGTTCGGCCCGCATTGCGTTGGTAAAATATCGTGACGGTGAGAAGCGCTACGTCCTCGCGCCCTTGGGCCTGAAGGTCGGCGACGTTATCGAATCGGGCCCCGCAGCGGACATCAAGGTCGGAAACGCATTGCCGATCGCCAATATTCCGGTCGGTACGGTCATCCACAATATCGAGCTGCGGCCGGGGCAGGGCGGCCGGTTGGTCCGTAGCGCCGGCGTCAGCGCCCAGCTCATGGCCAAAGAAGGCGAGTACGCCCAGGTGCGCATGCCCTCGGGCGAGGTGCGCAAGATTCTGATCGTCTGTCGTGCGACGATCGGTCAGCTCGGAAATATCGAACACGAAAACCAAGTGATCGGTAAAGCCGGTCGCTCGCGGCACATGGGCAAACGTCCCAGCGTTCGCGGTATCGCCATGAACCCGGTCGACCATCCGCACGGCGGTGGCGAGGCTCGTTCGACCTCGGGGCGTCCTCCGACGACTCCTTGGGGCCAGATGACGATGGGTAAGAAGACGCGGCGCAACAAGCGTACCGCGAAGATGATCGTTCGGAAGCGGAAGGCATAACAGATGGGACGTTCGTTAAAGAAGGGTCCGTTCGTTGCGGACCATCTCCTCGCCAAAGTCGAGCAGCTCAATCAAACGCGTGAAAAGCGCGTCGTGAAGACGTGGAGCCGCGCTTCGACGATCGTCCCGACGATGGTCGGGCACACGATCGGCGTCCATAACGGTAAGGCGCACGTTCCCGTGTACGTGACCGAGAATATGGTCGGCCATAAGCTTGGCGAATTCGCTCCGACGCGCCACTTCAAAGGGCACGGCGGCGATAAGGCAGGTGTGAAGTGAGTCAGGAAACGCAAACGCGCACCGAAGCCGTCGCGCATCTGCGCTTCGTTCGCATGGCGCCGCGCAAACTTCGGCGCGTCGCCGATGCCATTCGCGGCATGAGCGTTAGCGAGGCACTTGCAACCCTGAAGTTTGCGGGCGTTTTTGCCGCTGAGCCGATTGAGAAGCTCGTGCGCAGCGCGGTCGCAAACGCGGGGAACAACCACAGCATGAATACCGACGAGTTGTACATCGCCCGTATCACGGTCGATGGCGGCCCGGGCGGGCGCTTTACCAAGCGTCTTGACCCGCGCGCTCAAGGGCGGGCATATTTCAAACGTAAGCGCCTCTCGCACGTCACCGTGGTCGTGAGCGAGAGCAAGCCGCAGAAGGCGCGCTTCAAGCGTCCCGGTGCGTCGGTTGCATTGCCGAAGGCAACGCGCCGGCCCGCTCCTGCGAAAACGACCGCGACTGCAAAGGCAACGGAGTAACGATGGGGCAGAAGATTCATCCAGTCGGAATGCGACTGGGCATCACGCGCACCTGGGACAGCCGGTGGTTCGAGAAGAAGCACTATATCGACTGGCTACACGAGGACGTCGCGATCCGCAAGTTCTTCGAAAAGAATTGGCAGCGTAAAGCCTCGATCAGCAAGATCGAAGTCGAACGCCGTTCCAATCAGGCGCGCGTTATCGTCAATACCGCCAAGCCCGGTATTATCATCGGCAAACGTGGAGTCGGTATCGAAGAGATCCGCAAAGATCTTGAGAAGCTGACTGGGAAAGCGGTCGCCATCAACGTGATGGAGATTAAGGTTCCCGAGCTCGACGCGCGCCTGGTCGGCCAGAACATCGTCGACCAGCTCGAGAAGCGTATTGCATTCCGTCGCGCGATCAAACAGGCGATCATGCGGACGATGAAGGCCGGAGCGCGCGGCGTGAAGGTTCAGGTTTCGGGTCGGCTCGGCGGCGCGGAGATCGCGCGTACCGAACGCAGCTCCGACGGGAAGGTCCCGTTGCACACGCTGCGTGCCGATATCGATTATGCAAATGTCGAAGCGTTCACGACCTTCGGTCGTATCGGCGTGAAAGTGTGGATCTATCGCGGAGAGGTTCTCCCCGACGGAACGCGCAGCGGGCCCACGCGCGGCGAACGTTCCGGCCGCGATCGCGGGCCGCGGGCCGGCGGTGCTCGATCGGGTGCTCCCGGACGCCCGGCGCGTCCGGTCACGCGCGCGCTCGATACCACCGAGAGCGTCGTCGTTGCGGCCGATCCCGTCGTCGTCGAAACGGCCGTTCCCGATATGGAGGCAACGCAGTAGAGATGTTAACGCCTAAACGAGTAAAGTGGCGCAAAGTGCAGCGTGGTCGCATGACCGGGCGCGCGACGCGCGGCAACTCCCTGACGTTCGGCGATTTCGGACTTCAGGCGCTCGAGCCGTGCTGGATGACCAACCGTCAGATCGAAGCCGCCCGTATCGCTATGACGCGCCACATCAAGCGCGGCGGTAAGGTTTGGATCAAAGTGTTCCCGGATAAACCTGCAACCAAGAAGCCTGCCGAAGTACGCATGGGTTCGGGTAAAGGTAATCCCGAGTTTTGGGTCGCCGTCGTGCGACCTGGGCGCGTATTGTTCGAGTTGTCCGGCGTCGCGCCGGATATCGCGCGCGAAGCGTTACGTTTGGCCGCTTCGAAGCTACCCATCGGAACCAAAGTCGTCGCACGCGAGGAGGAGACGGCGTGAAGCACGGTGATTTGAGCGAATTTCGCAATCTAACGGTTGCCGAATTACAGCAAAAGGCCCGCGAAACCAAAGGCGAGATGTTCAACCTTCGTTTCGCCTTGCGTACCGGTCACCTCAGCGATTTCAGTAAAATTCGTGCGATGCGTCGGACCTACGCACGCATTCAGACCGTCATCTCCGAGAAGCGGATGGCCGAGGAGCAGCATGGAGCAGCATAACAACGTCGATCGCGCACCGAACCGCCGCATCAAGCAGGGTCGCGTCGCCTCGAATAAGATGGACAAAACGATCGTCGTCGTTACCGAGACGCGCGTTCCGCATCCGCAATACGGAAAGATCGTTCGTAAATCGACCCGCTTTAAAGCGCATGATGAGAAGAACGAGGCAAAGATCGGTGACGTGGTGCGCATCACCGAATGCCGGCCGCTCTCGCGCGATAAGCGCTGGCGCCTGGTTGAGATCGTTGAGAGGGCGAAGTAAGTGATCCAGCAAGAGACGCGACTCAAGGTCGCCGACAATTCAGGAGCCCGCGAGTTGTTGGTCATTCACGTGACCGGCGGCAGCCGTCACCCCTACGCCTTCGTCGGCGATATCGTCGTCGGATCGGTGAAGAGCGCCATCCCCGGAGCCGCGGTAAAAAAGGGACAGGTCGTCAAGGCCGTTATCGTCCGTACCTCGGCACCGATGCGTCGCCCCGACGGTTCGACCGTGCGCTGCGACGATAACGCCTGCGTTATTATCAAGGGCGAAAAAGACAACCTCGATCCGCGCGGCACGCGCGTCTTCGGGCCGGTGATGCGCGAATTGCGCGATCGTGGGTTCTTGAAGATCGCGTCGCTCGCTCCGGAGGTACTCTAAGAGAGCTATGGCCGATAAAGCGAATATCATTAAGGGCGACACGGTCTTCGTGCGCCGCGGACGTGACAAAGGCAAGCGCGGAACGGTCAAAGCCGTTTTCCCCGCAGCCGGCACGGCAACCGTGGAAGGCATCAACATCGTCAAGCGCCACACGAAGCCCCAACAAGAACAGCAGCAGAATATGGGCGGCGCCCTTCCCAACGGCGGCATCATCGAGAAGGAGGCTCCGTTGCCTCTCTCTACCCTGATGTACGTCTGCGAGAAGTGCAAGGCGCCGACGCGTATTCGCCACGGCCGTAACCCCGATGGTCGCGCGGCGCGTCTCTGCGCCAAGTGCGGCGAACCGGCGCGCGAATCGGTCAAAGGAGCGTAAGCGATGAATCGTCTTCGTGAAAAATACGAATCGGCGGTCCGTTCGATGCTGACCGAAAAGTTCGGCTATTCGAATGCGATGCAGGTTCCGAAACTCGAAAAAGTCGTGATCAATATGAGCGTCGGCGATGCCATTAGCAACGCCAAGGCGCTCGATGTGGCGGTCGCCGAGATGGTCGCGATTGCGGGGCAAAAGCCCGTAATCACCAAGGCCAAGAAGTCGATTGCCGCCTTTAAGCTTCGCGAAGGCATGAATGTCGGCGCGAAGGTCACGCTACGGGGCGACCGGATGTACGTTTTCCTCGACAAACTGTTCAATATCGTTCTGCCGCGTATCCGCGATTTTCGCGGATTGCCGGCAAAATCGTTCGATGGGCGCGGCAACTATAACCTCGGCCTAAAAGAACAGATCGTATTTCCTGAAATCAACTTCGACAAAGTCGACAAAATGCGCGGCATGGATATCACCATCGTGACGACAGCGAAAAACGATGAGGAGGCAAGCGCCTTTCTCACCGCGATGGGATTGCCGATCCAGAAGGGACGCAACTAATGGCGAAGACCTCGATGATCGTCAAATCGGAACGCAAGCCGAAATTTTCGGTACGTGCGCACAATCGTTGCAAACTCTGCGGGCGCCCTCGCGGCTTTCTGCGGAAGTTTGCGCTCTGCCGCATTTGCTTCCGCGAACTCGCACATCGTGGCGTCGTTCCCGGCGTAACGAAAGCTTCGTGGTAGGGAAAGGAACGTAACATGTCAGTAACAACCGATCCCGTTGCCGATCTCCTTACCCGTATCCGCAACGCCAACACCGCAAATCACCCGGCCGTCGACGTTCCCGCATCGCGCGTGAAGGCGGCGATCGCGGAGATTTTGAAGGACGAGGGTTTCATCGACGGCGTCGAGCGACTCGCCGACGGTCCTCAGGGCACGCTGCGTATTAAGCTGCGCTATGGCCCCGAGAAAGAGAAAGTTATCACCGGCCTGCGGCGCATTTCGCGCCCCGGCCTGCGCGTCTATACCGGAAAAGGCGAGATCCCTCGGGTGCTCGGCGGCCTCGGTATTGTCATTATCTCCACGTCGCGGGGCATCATGTCCGGCAAACGGGCGAAAAAGCTCGGAGTCGGCGGCGAAGTCCTGGCGTACGTCTGGTAAGTAGGAACGAATAGTATGTCGCGAATTGGAAAATTACCGGTCAGCGTACCCTCGGGCGTCGAAGTGAAACTCGGCGAGCGCGAGGTGTTCGTCAAAGGCCCGAAGGGTGAGCTACAACAGCACATTCTGACCGACGTCGTGAGCGTGAAGCTCGAGGACGGCCGGGTTCTCGTCGAGCGAAAAGGCGATGGGAAACCGCACCGCAGCGCGCACGGGCTCACCCGGACGTTGATCGCCAACATGATCGAAGGCGTCAGCAAGGGCTTCCGAAAGAGCCTCGAGATTCAGGGCGTCGGTTATCGTGCTGCGAAGGCAGGCGAGAACCTTAACCTGACGTTAGGCTATTCGCATCCCGTCGTGTATGCCGCTCCCGCGGGCATCACGCTCTCGGTCGAGGGGCAGAACAAAGTACACGTCGACGGTATCGATAAGCAGAAAGTCGGGCAGGTCGCCGCTGAGATTCGTGGTCTGCGTCCACCGGAGCCATATAAGGGCAAGGGCGTTCGCTACGAAGGCGAGCGGATTAAGAAGAAGCTCGGTAAGGCCGGGAAGGCAGGGAAGAAGTAATGGCGCGTAATTCTAAAAACGACTCACGGCGCGCGCGCCACGTGCGTTTGCGTAAGCGCGTGTCGGGCACGGCCGAGCGGCCGCGCCTGATGGTGCGCCGTACCCTGCACCACATCTATGCCCTCATCATCGACGACGCGCAGGGGCATACCCTCGTCGCCTCGTCGACTCGCGAGAAATCGCTCGCCGAGGGATTGGAATCGACAACGAATATCGATGCGGCGAGCCGCGTCGGCTCCTCCATCGCCGCAAAAGCAAAAGCGGCGGGGATCGGCGCGGTTGTTTTCGACCGCGGCGGCTACCAATATCACGGTCGCGTTGCGGCACTCGCGCAAGCAGCGCGCGAAGCCGGTCTGGAGTTTTAATCGATGAACTATCGCAATAATCCGCGCGATCGCGATAACGGCGGTTTTGAAGAGACGGTCGTGCGCGTCAATCGCGTGGCGAAGGTCGTCAAGGGCGGTAAGCGGTTTAGTTTCAGCGCGCTCGTCGTCGTCGGCGATCGTAAAGGGAAGGTCGGCTATGCCACCGGCAAAGCCGGCGAAGTTCCAGAGGCTATCCGCAAAGCCGTGGAGAGAGCGAAGAAGAATCTGATCACCGTGCCGATGGTCGAACAGACGATCCCGCACGAAGTGACCTATCAGATCGGCGCAGCTCGCGTATTGCTCAAACCCGCAGCACCCGGAACCGGCGTTATCGCCGGCGGCTCGATGCGCGCGGTGCTCGAGCTGGCGGGCATTCACGACATCCTCACCAAGTGCCTGGGGACGACCAACCCGATCAACGTCGTGATGGCTACCGTCGACGCGCTTGGTTCGCTGAAGACCGCGGAGAAGACCGCAGCGCTGCGCGGCAAGACCGTCAAGGAGATTTTTGCAGCATAATGGCTACCAAGAAAAAAGCCGCGGCGCCCAAAGAGCGCGTCGCCCAGATGAAACTCGGCTCGCTCGCGCCGGCGAAAGGCAGCCGTCCCAAACGCGTACGTATCGGTCGCGGACATGGTTCGGGCATGGTGAAGACCGGCGGCGAAGGCGGTAAGGGCCAGACGGTTCGTTCCGGCGGCGGCAAGGGCCCGGCATTCGAAGGTGGACAGACGCCGTGGGCGCGTCGCCTTCCGCATCGTCGTGGCTACTCGCAGAAGGCTCGCGACATCGGGCATTTCCGTGCCAGCTTCGCGGTGATCAATCTGCATCGTCTCGCCGACTGGGATGTCGCCGTCGAGGTCTCGCCCGAGACGCTCAAGGCCCGTGGCTTGCTGAGCGACCTTCGCGACGGCGTGAAGGTACTCGGCGCGGTGAAAGCCGATAAAACGCTGCCCACCGGGTTGCGTTTCCGCGACATCGTTTTTTCGGCCACGGCGCGCGAAGCGCTGGTTGCTGCCGGCGCCGTGCTGGAGTAGCCGAGACCGATGTTCGATAACCTGCGCGCGGCGTTGCTCGTACCCGATATCCGCAAACGCGTCGGCTACGTGCTGTTCGCGTTCGCGTGGTTCGTGTTTATGATTCACGTCCAACTGCCCAACGTCAACGAACAGGCGTGGCAGCACGTGCTACAGAGCGGCGCATTCTATAATCTTCTCGGCTTCCTCTCCGGTGGCGCGCTACAGAAGTTGTCGGTCATCGCCATGGGGATCACCCCCTACATCAACGCCTCGATCATCATGCAGTTGATGACCGTTGTTTTGCCGCAGCTCGAAGAGTTACAGAAGAAGGGCGGCGACGAGGGCCGCAAGCGGATCGGGCAAATAACGCGTTGGTTGACGATTGCGCTGGCGACGCTGCAAGCGACCTTTATGTCGATCTCGATGCGCAATTCCGGCGTCTTCTACGATACCAGCCTCACCTATCTACTCTTCGCGATTACGATCATGGTTGCTGGGACGATGTTCCTGATGTGGCTCGGCGAACAGATTACCGATAAGGGGATCGGGAACGGCATCTCCTTGATCATTTTCATCGGCATCGTGCTGCGCTACCCAACCTATATCGCCCAGACCTACGCTTCGGCGAGTCAAGGCGCAACGAACATCCTCAATCTCGTGCTCTATCTCGTCGTGACGATCGCCGCGATCATCGGCATCGTGTTCCTCTATCAGGGGCAGCGCCGCGTGCCGGTGCAGCAGGCACGCCGTACGGTCGGCCGCAAAATGTTCGCCGGTCGTTCCACCTACATTCCGCTACGCCTCAATAACGCGGGCGTGATCTCGATCATCTTCGCGATCTCGATCCTCTTGCTGCCGCAGCAGGCGCTCTCGTGGTTCACGCACGGGATCGGCATTCAACCCGTCTATTTCACGATTCTCCACATCGGAAAATTCTTGCTCGAATTCCCGCTGAACGGGGCGGCGTGGAGCGAAGTTTTCAATGTCTGGTTCGCGCCGAGCTCGTGGAGCTATAACATCGTTTATTTCTTGCTCGTCGTGATCTTCACGTTCTTCTATAGCTCGGTCGTTCTCAATACCGCCGATATCGCCGATAATCTCAAGAAGAGCGGTTCGTTTATTCCGGGCATTCGCCCCGGGCAGCCGACGGTCGATTATCTGAACAAGGTGCTCTTGCGCATCACGACGGCGGCGGCGATCTTTCTCGGCGTGCTGGCGGTGCTTCCGGGCGCCCTCCAGCACGGGCTCTCGATTACGACCTTCTATCTCGGTTCGACATCGTTGCTTATCGTCGTCGGCGTCGCTCTCGACACGATCACGCAGATCGAGGCGCGTCTGGCGATGCGCGATTATCGCGGGTTTATTAAGCGCTGATGCCCGACGTCGTTCTCCTTGGTGCCCCGGGAGCCGGGAAAGGTACGCAGGCGCAGATTCTCTGCGAGCAATTCGGCTTCGTACAGCTCTCGACCGGCGATCTCTTGCGCGCGCATCGCGCACGCGGAAGCGAGCTCGGAAAAGAAGCCGAGGGCTTTATGACGCGCGGAGAGCTCGTCCCCGATGCCACGATCATCCGGATGGTCGAGGGCGAATTGCGCCCCGGGGCGGCGGTGATTTTCGATGGTTTTCCGCGCACGATTCCTCAGGCGCAAGCGCTCGATTCACTGCTCGAGAGCCGCGAGCGTGGGCTGCCGATCGCGGTGTACTTCCGTATCGAACGAGCGTTGTTGGAAGAGCGGCTTCTGGGGCGATGGAGCAATCCGCGCACGGGGCGCGTCTATCACGAGCGTTTCAACCCGCCCGCCGTTCCCGGCGTAGATGACGAAGATGGCGGCCCGTTGGTACAACGCGATGACGACAAGCCCGAGACGGTAAAGAAACGGCTCGACGTTTTCGAAGCGCAGACCATGCCGCTCATTGATTATTACGATCGAGCGGGGCGCTTGGAGGCAATCGATGCGAGCGGTCGCGTCGGTGATGTCGCCCATCAGCTCGTGCACGCTCTCGCGCTCGAGCACGTGCATTAACGCGGTGAGCACGTGATCGAACTTAAAAGCGCTCGTGAAATCGACACGATCCGGCGCAGTGGTAAAATCACCGCCGCCGTGCTCGTGGAGCTGATGGCCGCGGTTCGCCCCGGCATTACCACGCGTGAACTCGACGCTCTCGCCGAGCGGGGGATCCGTTCGCGCGGCGGCATACCGACGTTTCTCGGTTATCATGACTATCCAGCCTCGATCTGCGCATCGGTCAACGACGAAGTCGTCCATGGAATACCCGGAGATCGGGTACTCGTCGAAGGCGATATCCTCTCGATCGATATCGGCACCACCTTCGAGGGCTTCGTCTCCGATAGCGCGGTCACGGTGCCTGTAGGCAAGATCTCGGAGAACGCGGCGCGCTTGCTCCGCGTCACCCAGGAATCGATGATGGCGGGGATCGCCGCGATGCAGGTCGGGGGGCACGTCGGCGATATCGGGGCGGCGGTGCAGCGGCACGCCGAGCAGCACGGTTACGGCGTGGTGCGCAAGCTCGTCGGCCATGGAGTCGGCAGGGCGATGCATGAGGAGCCGCAGGTTCCCAATTACGGTAGCCCCGGCACCGGCCCCGAACTCCGGCCCGGGCTGGTCCTGGCGGTCGAACCGATGATCAACGAAGGCTCGTACCAGGTGAAGACTCTTCGGGACGGCTGGACAGTCATCACGACAGATGGTAAACTCTCGGCGCACTTCGAGCACACTATTGCGGTCATGCCCGAGGGGCCGCGCATCCTGACGCTTCGCAGCGTCGGGGAGCACCCCGACGTGGAACGCTATCGACCCGATGCCGAAAAATCATCGGGCGAATCAATGGTGAGGAGCTAGAGTGTAATGGCGCGAGGAAAACGCCGAGGCGGGCGTCCGGCTAAAAAGCCGAACGCCGACAAAGCCGCGAAGACGGCGGTGCCGAAGGAAGAGGCGATCGAAGTCGAAGGCACGATCGTCGAACCCCTGCCCAACGCAATGTTCCGAGTCGAACTTGCAAACGGGCATCGGGTGCTCGCCCACGTTTCGGGGAAGATCCGGATGAATTTCATCCGCATTCTTCCGGGAGATCGCGTGTTGGTCGAACTCTCGCCGTACGATTTAACGCACGGCCGCATTACCTACCGCTATAAATAGTGCGCGGGGCGCATCACAGAACGAGGAACAGTCCATGAAAGTCCGTCCGTCAGTCAAGAAAATCTGCGACAAGTGCAAAGTCATCCGCCGCCACGGCAAGGTTCGGATTATTTGCGATGTTAACGCAAAACACAAACAGGTACAGGGGTAATCCATGGCTCGTATTTCCGGTATCGACCTGCCGCGCGAAAAGCGTATCGAGATCGCGCTCACGTACATCTACGGCATCGGCTCGACGACTGCTGCGAAGTTGCTCGAACGCGCCGGTATCGATCCGAATCGTCGGGTGAAAGAACTCAGCGAAGAGGATGAGAAGCGTCTTCGCGAAGCGATCGACGGCCTCGCGCTTCGGCTCGAGGGCGATCTTCGCCGCGAAGTACAGGGCAATATCAAACGCCTGATGGATATCGGCTGCTATCGCGGCCTGCGCCATCGGCGCGGGCTTCCGGTTCGCGGACAGCGCACGAAGACCAACGCACGCACGCGCAAAGGTCCCAAGCGTACTGTCGCCGGTAAGAAGAAGACCGTCAAGAAGTAGCGAGGTATCCTCGGTGACGATCGACGGGATCAACGTCGCAATCGCCGCCGGAGGACGTCTCGGCGGAACCTTTGCCGCCGAGACCGGAACGGAGATCAAAGCGCTCGCTCCGATAGGAGCGGGCACGATCCTCGAACGAACGATCGCCGCCGCCGCCGGTATCGGCGCGCGGCGCATCGTCGTGCTTGGGGATGAGGCAGTCGCGGCGCACTGCGATAGGCGCGTCGAGCGCGTACTCGCCGATACCGGTGACGGCGCGGTGAATATGCTCGCCTGTCTGCGTGCATTCCAGGGCGATGCAGCGCGATCTGCGACGCTGTTGCTCGCCGCCGATCTGCCCTTTCTCGACGCAGCCGCCTTACGGGGCTACCTCGACGCCATACCCCCGCGATCCGTCGCTCTCGGGGTATGCACCGGCGCGGAGTACGAGCGAGATTTCCCAGGAGCGCCACGCAACGGCGTGCTGCTTGGCGGCGAGCGAATTATCAATGCCGGCGCGCTCGTTGTGCCCGCTGAAGCGCTCGAAGCCGTGGCGCAGGAGGCCGCGGGATTTTTTAATGCTCGGAAGGCTCCGTGGCGGATGGCGATGCGCGCCGGGATCGGCATTCTCGTTGCACATGCTTTCGGACGACTGACGATCGAGCGTATCGAGCGCCGCGCCTCGCGCGTTCTCGGCGCGAAGGTTACGGCGGTACGCCATTGCCCGCCGGAACTCTGCTTCGACGTTGACTCTGTCGAGGAGTATAGATATGCGCGCGCGCGTATCTGAAGCGGCCCGGCTTTCATTTTTTTGGTTCGGTATTCAAGCCGTTTGGGGCGCGATACTCGGGGTACTTTTGCAGGCGCGGTTGGTTGCAATTTTCGGCGATGCAGCAGCGCAAAAATATGCATTGTTCGCCGCTGCCGGCGCGGCGACGGCGATTCTCGCACAAGTTGTTGCGTCGGTGCTCTCCGACCGTGCTGTAGCGCGCGCACAAACTCGGGCACCCCTCTATATCGTCGGCACCGCTCTCGCCGTAATCGCGATCGTCGTATTTCTACGCGCCACCTCGGCCCCGGAGTTGTTGGCCGCCTATCTCGCGATGCAGATCGGAATGAACGTTGCGATCGCTCCCTATCAAGCGGCCGTCCCGGAGTATCTAGAGCGGTCGCAGCAGCGCGCTGGCAGTGCGTGGTTGGCGGCGATGCAGAGTCTCGGTAATGCCGTCGGTGCCGTCATCGCTGCGACGGCGACAAGAGCGCTGACCGTAACCTTGTTGCCGCTACTCTTGACCGCAGCGCTCGTCGTCGGTTATCGCTCGCTCGCCCGCGTCGTCGATCGGCGCGCTCTCGAGCCGGGCGGGCATACGAGGCTAACGCGCGCGCACGTCGATCTCTTCGGATCTCGCGCGATGATCTTTCTCGCCTTTTATACGATGCTCGGCTATCTCTATTTTTGGGTTCTCGGTTCGGGGCTTGCCCACGTTGCGACAGCGCGGACGATTGCAGGAGCGGCGATCGTTGTCTTCACCCTTGCCGGCATCGGCGGGGCCTCGCTCGCAGCGAGATTCGGCAAGCACGCCGATCTCCGCTTTGGTGCGATCGCGGGGGTCGCGGCCTTTGCCTCGGCCATCGCGCTCTACGCCTCATCGCGCGGCCTCGTCGTTCTATCGGTTGCCAGTATCGTCGGGGGGCTAGGTTGGGGCGCATTTTTAAGTGCCGATTGGGCATTGGGCGCTCGCTACGTTTTACCGGGTTCTCGAGCGCTGGGCTTCGCACTCTGGAACCTGGCTGTCGTTCTTCCGCAATTCTTTGCTCCTTCGCTTATCGGCCTATTGGCACGGATCGTTCGGCCCGGGGGAGCATGGGCGACGAGCCGCTTCGCCTTTGGTATTGCATTCTGCGAGGTCATCTTGGGTATGCTGTGGCTGGTGCGCTTACCGCAGGGCGGGGCCGCGATGGAACTTCGCGGAGCCAACGAGCGTTAAGCGGCCGATGGGCTGGGCCCATCTCCCTATACTTCAATCTGGAGGAACATGTGAAACGACTCAGCACCGGAGTTCTCGCAGCGCTCATCGTAGCGCTGAGCGGACTCAATGCCGTCGCGGCATCCTCGAAAACGCAAGCGCCGGGTAACAGCGGACACAAGGTCATTGCGGATTCGATGGCGGGTATGCCGTCGGCGAATTTCGGACCCCCCCCAACGGGATCGATTCCGATTCTCTTCAACGACCATCACGTCTATACCAAGCCCGATCTCATGAAAAAAGGTCGCGTGCTCGCGGCAATCGTACGCGGTGGTACCATCCTCGTCCCCCTTCGTTCGATGTTCGAACAGATGGGTGCGACTGTTTCGTATAACGCCGCTACCAAATCGATCACCGTCAGCAAACCCGGTGCCGAGGTCAAATTGACCGTCGGTAGCCGCGTCGCGATGATCAACGGAGAAGAGCGCAGTCTCGACGTTCCGCCGATGCTCTACAAGGGCAGCGTCGTCGTCCCGATCCGCGTGATCTCCGAGAGCATGGGCGCCTACGTGCAGTGGGTTCCCGAACAAAAAGTCGTCGTCGTTCGCTACGTCGTGCCGACGCCTGCCCCGACCGAAGCTCCGGCAACGCCGGCTCCGGTCGAGACGCCGATGCCGACGCCGCCGCCGACCCCGACGCCCGCTCCCGTCGTCCACAAAGCGACGCAAGAGCATTTCATCGCCGGCGACTACATCGCATCGCCGAAAGTCTACAACGAGTTTAGCCCCGGGAATAGCTCGAAGGGCGGCTCCTACGATTTCCGTGGTGCCTATGAATTCAGTGCATTCAATCTGCCCTGGATGATCGAAGGCGATTTCCGCAGCTATCAATACCCGCATAACTGCACCTCGGCAAATCCGGCACCGGCCGGCGATCAGTGTAACGTCACGACGATCGGCAACACGGGTTCGACCTACGTTCCGGCCTTTACGGCGCGCGACCGCGATGCGGAAGTTCGCCTCGGTCTCAAGGTAGCAGACCCGCGCCTCTACATCGGCGTCGGCTATCTCTATCGCACGACCAACTACGGCTACCCGGCGCAGAAAGGCTTCGGCTTCGGTGCAGAAAAGCTGCCCGACCTCAACCGCGGCTTCTCGCTCTACGGTAGCGCCTGGTACTATCCGAACGTGAAGGGTAGCTTCACCGATCCGGGTACCGGCCTCGGCTATACCTTGGGATACAACATCCTCAAGTATCAGATCGGCGCCGCGATCACCATCCCGAAGAGCCCGATCTTCATCGATCTCGGCTTCGTCGGCGATACCGGTCGCAACAAGAGCAACGCGCCCGGGGGCTTCACGCACTCAGGTCCGTATATCGGTCTCGGGCTGTCGTTCTAACAGAGAACGCGAGTTCCGGTCCAGCGCCCCTCGAGCCGCCGGCTCGGGGGGCGCTTCCTTTTCGGCGTGCCTCGATATGCGCAGGGGAGCGCGAGGAGGACGCGGAAGGGCGCGCCTAACCGCCTAGCTACGTGCGTCTCGAGGAGATGGGATCGATGCTTCGTTCTCTCGCGTTTGGTGTATTCGCCGCGTTCATGGCCCTTCTGCCGGCAGTCGCCGGAGCTGCATCGCCAAGGATTCTTTTTAACGATCGCCACGTGCGCTCGGCTCCGACCGTCATCGTCAACGGCCGGGTGCTTTCGGGGCTCGTGCAAGGCAAGCGCCTTTTGGTGCCGCTCCGTGCGATGTTCGAAGCGATGGGCGCGACCGTTCGGTACGATGCAAAGAATAAGCGCATCGACGTGCGGAAGCCCGGTGCCTCCATCGAACTGCGGGTCGGCACGAACGTCGCCCGCATCAATGGCCAGGAACGGAGGCTCAATTCACCGCCGATCCTTCGCGACGGTCGTATTCTCGTACCGATCCGCGTGCTCTCTGAGACGATGGGCGCATACGTTCAATGGGTTCCCGGACGTCGGATCGCCGTCGTTCGGTATATCGTTGCGAGACCGCTACCGGCCCCGGCGGCGACTCCCGCCCCGGTCGCGGCGCCGACTGCAGCACCGGTTCCGGCGGTGAACTCGACCCCGTTCCCCCTGCCGGCCGCAACCCCGAAACCGGAGTCGTACCTCATTCTCGATTACTTTCTCAAGCCGAAGGTCTATAACGAATTCAGCCCCGGAAATACCGCCAATGCCAATCTCTGGAGTTTCCGCACGGGCGAAGAGTTTCACGCATTTCGCCTCAACCTCGCAATCGACGAAACGATCGATACCTGGATCTATCCGCATAATTGCAATGGCGCGGGCGACCCGCAATGCATGGTCACGACCATCGGCGGCAACGGCTCGGCGTACGTTCCTGCGTTTCAGGCACTCGATCGCTCGACCGAGACGCACCTTGGAATAAAAGTCGCCGAACCGCGCATCTATCTCGCAGCTGGATACATGGTACGCACGACGCGTTATGGTTACCCGCCGATGCTCGGGCTCGGATACGGCATTATGAAACTACCCGATCTCGACCGCCCGTTCTCGCTCTATGCCTCGATCTTTTATTACCCGCGCGTAAAAGGCGGCAACGGCCTCTACGATTTGGGATATCACGTTACGAGTTACCGCGCCGGCTTTACGTATAATCTCGGGAAATCGCCGCTCTTCGTCGACGGCGGATACGTCGGCGACAGCGGCACGAATGCATTCAACGCGCCCTCAGGTTTTACGCATAGCGGCGCCTTTCTCGGGCTCGGGTTAAAGATCTAACGAGCCGTCTTCCTCCGATCGTTTAGGATAGCTCGGGAATTCCCAACGCTTCCGAGGGGCGGTAGCGTCGAAAACCCTTCGCCCCGTCGACGAGTCCCTGGCGATAGGCCTCGTCGATGGGTTTTTGCGTGTTGAAACCTGCGATATCGACGGCGAGCTCGCGCGACGGGCGGATCGAGGCGAGGGTAACGTCAAGAATATACTTGAATATCCGTTCGTTTCCGTCGATCTGCTTTGATTTCGGAAGCGAACGGAATGCTTGTTTTCCGAGCGATTCGAAAAACGCGTTACGTAAATCGACATCGAGAATACGGGTTTGCATCGTTTCAATGACGCCAAGCCCTACCTCGATCGCCGAATGTGCAGAGAACGGATCGGCACGATCGGGATCGACAAAGACGATATCCACGCTCTTGGCAACGGCGCGTGCCGCTGCGAGCGGAACGTTGGAAATGACGCCGCCGTCGATAAAATGGTCGACTCCGGCACCCTCGACGCGCGGCAGCGCGACCGGATCGAAGACCACGGGCAGGGCCGCCGATGCAAAGAGGGCTTGCACGGTAATATTGTCGGCAAGCGGGCGCACCGCGATCGGAGAGCCCATCGCGACCTTGAGCCGTGCGAGCGTCTCCGTGCGCTCCTGGGCGGTTGCAGCGCGGGCGAGGCGGTAGAAGAGCTCGCCGCGGCGGTAGGTGAGGTTGGTTGCGAGGGCGGCATACGAAATCAGCATTGGGCTTCGAGGGTCGATATGGCGCGCGAGCCAGCGCTCGACGACACCGCTGTCGGCGATGCCGGTGACGTCGGTCGCGAGGCCGATGCCGAGGCGGAGGGCCTCGATGAAACGATTCAGTACCCCTGCGGTTACCTCGGGAATCTTGGCAAATTGAGGCTTCGGGCGAATCACGCGAGCCTCGGCGATCGTGCCCCAGAGCGCTGCGAGTTCGCTATAACGCCCCGTAGCGACGAACCAGGCGTTGATCGCGCCGATGGAGCTACCAAAGACCGCTCGATAGGGTGGAAGCGGTTCGCCGTCGCCGACGCCCGCGCGTCGACGCAACGCCTCGATGACGCCGGCCTCGTAGGCTCCACGGGCGCCGCCGCCGCTGAGGACGAGAGCGGCCGGGGCTCGAGCGTCCTCTTCTTCGGGAAGAGCCGCCGCAGCCGTAGGAACCGCGAGCGCACCTCCCAGTCCAAGCACGCTGGACAGAAAGGCCGTTCGTCGCATGGGGGCTCCTTCGGGCGAGGGAATCGCTTGACCTAGAGGCTACTCTCCGGTAGACTCTTTCTTCGGCGCCGTTCACTCTAGCGGCGCACGCGGCATCGCCCATGGACTCGTTCGCGGGTCGCTCGGGCACGGGCGCATTCGCCGAGCGTTCGATGAGAGATCGGTGTTACCGGTCGAGGCGACGACACCCCGGCGTTCGGGGAAAGATAAAGTAGAAGCGGAGCTTTCGTTTGGCTGCCAAGAAACAAACCAAAACGCGTAAAAAACGTGAAGTTAAAAACGTCCACTCGGGCGTCGCTCACGTGCATGCGTCGTTCAACAACACGATCGTAACGATCGCCGACGGTCACGGGAACGTGATTTCGTGGGCCTCGGCCGGTAATCTCGGGTTCAAGGGCTCGAAAAAATCGACGCCGTTCGCAGCGCAGATGGCCGCTGAAGCGGCGGCGCGTAAAGCGATCGAGCACGGGATGAAGAGCACCGAAGTGTTGGTTAAAGGCCCCGGATCGGGGCGCGAAGCGGCGATCCGTTCGCTGCAGGCCGCCGGACTGGAAGTGACGCTCATCAAAGATGTAACCCCTATCCCGCACAACGGCTGCCGTCCTCCAAAACGGCGTCGCGTGTAACGGAGTAAGAAGAGAGAGATGTCGCGTTACAATGGACCCGTTTGTCGCCTCTGCCGCCGCGAAACCGCGTCGAGCAAGACCGGCGAGAAGATCAAGCTTTTCCTGAAAGGCGATCGTTGCCTTACGCGCAAGTGCGCGGTGGAACGCCGCGGCACCGCGCCCGGTCAAAAAACCACCGGCGGCAAGATGCGTACCAAGGTCTCCGAGTACGGCCGTCAACTGCGCGAGAAGCAGAAGATGCGCCGTTATTACGGCGTGCACGAAACGCAATTCGAGAATTACTTCCGCGAAGCAGCCCGCGTTCCGGGGCAGACCGGCAAGACGTTCCTGCAGCTTCTCGAGCGTCGTCTCGATAACGTCGTCTATCGCCTCAACCTGGCGATGAGCCGTTCGCAGGCGCGCCAGCTCGTGACGCATCGCCATTTCCGCGTCAACGGGAAGGTCGTGAACGTTCCGTCGTTTATCGTCCGCCCGGGCGACGTGGTAACTATCGGCGAGCGCAGCCTCAAGTCGCTGGTTTTCGAGGCGAATCTTGAAGTCGCGCGAAATCGTCGCCCCCCCGATTGGCTGGAATGGAACGAGAGCGAGAACGCTGCGAAGGTGCTCCAGATTCCCAGCCGCGAGCATATCGATACCCCCGTCGACGAGCAATTGATCGTCGAATTCTACTCGCGCTAAGTAGCGCATAGCTCACCAAATCGCCGCTAGGCGTCCGATCGCCGCGCTCGTCGAAGAGCGCGGCGGATAACGTAAGCGGTACAAAGGAACCACGAAAAGAAGATGAACTCCCTCGATGTAGCGCAAGGCGCCACGATCCTCATTCGCGAGAAGCGCGGTAATTTTGCCAAAATCGTCGTCGAACCGCTCGAACGCGGTTTCGGCGTCACGTTGGGCAACTCGCTTCGGCGCTTACTCTTGAGCTCGATTCCGGGCGCGGCCGTGACCTACATGAAGATCGACGGCGTCCTGCATGAATTCTCGACGATTCCCGGTATGGTCGAAGATACGATCGCCCTCATGCTCAACCTCAAGGGGTTGCCTATTAAGTTGAATGCCGACGAGCCGAAGGTGCTCACGATCGACGTCAAAGGTGCGCGCGAAGTGACCGCCGCCGATATCTCCGTCGATGCCGACGTCGAAATTCTGGACCCCTCGTATCATTTGGCGACGCTGACATCGAAAGATGCTCAGCTTTCGATGGAGCTGGGAATCGAAAAAGGCCGCGGATACGTGACCGCCGACAAGCAGCGCAATATCGAGCACATGATCGGCTTGATCCCGCTCGATTCGATTTTCTCTCCTGTCCACAAGGTCAACTTCACCGTCGACGATACGCGCGTCGGGCAGAGCGTCGATTACGATCGTCTAACGCTGGAGATCGAGACGAACGGGTCGATCTCTCCGGAAGATGCGCTGATCTCGGCGGCACGCATCCTGCACGAGCGTCTCGAACTCTTCACCAACTTTTTGGCGAACAGCGAACCGATGGAACTCGCGCCCGCAAACGAATGGGACGTCCCCGTCGACACGCTCAATCTGTCGGTGCGTTCCTCGAACTGCATCAAGCGCGCCGGAATCACGCGCGTCTCCGAACTGCTCGACCTTACGGAAGCCGAGATCATGAAGATGCGCAGTTTCGGGCAGAAATCACTCGATGAAATCAAGAGCGTGCTCGCAGAGCGCGGGCTCTCCCTTCGCCTCAGCTAGATAGGAAGCGATCATGCCACATCAGCTCAAATACAAACGCCTCTCGCGCACCGACGGCCACCGTAAAGCGTTGCTCCGTAACCTTGCGACCTCGTTTTTCAAGCACGAGAAGATCGAAACGACCTCCACCAAGGCCAAGGAGATCGTGCGGGTTGCCGAGCGGCTCATTAGTACGGCGATGCCCGGCGACCTCGCCGCCCGTCGACGCATTGCGGAGTTTCTCACCGAGCCCGCCGTCGTGAAGAAGTTGGTCGAACAGATCGCGCCGGCATTGAAAGGTCGTTCGGGTGGTTTCACGCGCATCACCAAGAGCCGGGTTCGCCCGGGAGATGCCGCGGAGCTCTCGATCGTCGAGCTCGTAAAATAGCATTCGCTTCTTGCGTGATGCTCGTCATTGAAGCGACGCCTCGGGCAACCCGAGGCGTCGCTTGCGTGTCGGGGTAGAGCGATGAACGAAGATGTCGCCCGTCGCCTGCGCCGCCTGATCGCAGGCAACCCGCTCCAGCGAGTCGAGGCCGCCGCGTTCGTCGGAGAATTGATGGACGGTGCGCTCGACGACGTCGCGGCGGCGGGTGCCTTGGTTGCGCTCGCGATGCGCGGCGAGAGCGTTGACGAGATTGTCGGAGCCGCCGAGGCGATGCGTGCGCGCATGGTGGAGCTTCCCCACGACGCAGAGGATCTCGTCGATATCGTCGGCACCGGTGGCGACGGCGCCGGCACGATCAATCTCTCGACGATGGCGGCGCTCGTCCTTGCTGCCGCGGGCGTGCCGGTTGCAAAGCATGGGAATAGGGCCGCCTCGAGCGCGTGCGGCAGTGCCGACGTTCTCGAAGCCTGCGGCTATCGCCTCGACCTTCCTCCGGAACGATCCGCAGAGCTTCTGCGCGAGACGGGGTTCACGTTCCTATTTGCACCGCGCTATCATCCCGCAATGCGCAACGTCGCCAATGTCCGGCGAACGCTCGGCGTTCGCACGATTTTCAATCTCTTGGGGCCGCTCTGCAATCCCGCCCGCGCACCGCTAGCGTTGGTCGGCGTTGCGCGTGACGCTCTCGTCGAGCCGATCGGCGAGGTGATGCGTACCTTGGGCGTGCGCGCCGGCGGCGTCCTCTGCGGTGCCGGCGGCGTCGACGAGGCCGTCGGTGAGGGAGTAACGCAGCTCTATCGCTTCGATGAATCGCAGGTATGGCGCGAACGGATCGATCCCATGTCGTTGGGCATCGCCGTGCCGTTGAGCGATCTTGTCGAACGGAGCGTCGAGGATGCCGCGCGCGCTTTCCGCGACATTCTCGGTGGCCGCTCTTCGGGGCGTGCCGAGGTCGTTGCCCTCAATGCGGCGATTGCGCTGTTCGTCGTCGGCCGCGCGAAGAGCGTGGAAGCCGCACTCGTTCGCTCGCGCGAGATTCTCGCATCGGGGGCTGCGCTCGCGCTCTTCGAGCGCGCGGCGGAGGCGAGCCGTGGCTGATATTCTCGCGCAGATCTTCGAACGCAAGGCGAGCAGTCGACGCGATGAAGAGCGGCGCGTTCCCTATGAGGAACAGGTCCGTCGCGCCGAAGCGAGCATTGGAGAACGGCGAGACTTTCTTGCCGCGCTCGAGCGTGCGCAGGGGATCGCCGTGATTGCCGAGATCAAACGGGCCTCGCCCTCGGCGGGAATCATCGCGGAAGAATTCGATCCGGTTGCCGTCGCGCGGCGGTACACCGATGCCGGTGTCGATGCGATCAGCGTGCTGACCGAAGAAGAGTATTTTCTCGGAGATATCGGCTATCTCGATATGGTTCGTGCGGTGAGTATCGCACCGATATTGCGCAAAGATTTTATCGCCACCCCCTACGAGATCGCCGCCTCGGCGGCTGCGGGGGCCGACGCGGTGCTGTTGATCGTCGCAGCGCTCGACGATGATACCCTGCGTGCGTGCATGCACGAAGCGCGCCGTTACGAGCTCGCTGCCCTCGTGGAGGTTCACGATGGGAACGAGCTGGAGCGCGCGCTTGCAATCGGCGCGCGTATAGTTGGCGTCAACAATCGAAATTTGCGTTCGCTCGAGGTCGATCTCGCAGTCGGCGAGGAGCTCTTACCACGTCTGCCGCGCGACGTCTTTCCCATCGGCGAGAGCGGTATGCGTGACGAGCGCGATGTCGCACGGCTCGCTCGCGCAGGTGCGCACGGCGTGCTGATCGGCGAGGCACTGATGCGCGATGGCGAGCCGGAGAAGAAGATCGCGGCGATCCGACGCCACGCGCTCGCTCGCTCGTGAGGACGCGCATAAAATTCTGCGGCGTTACGACGCAGGCGGAGGCGGAGCTCGCCGTCGCGTGCGGGGCCGATGCGGTCGGTTTGATCCTCGCGCCATCGCCGCGTCAGATCTCGCTCCACGATGCGGTAGCGATCGCGGCCGCTTTGCCGCCATTCGTAACGCCGACCTTCGTGTTGGTCGATCCGGACGAAAAAACATTGGCGGCGGCGCACGCCGCTTGGCCGGCGGCGACGTTGCAGTGTGCGGGGGAGGAAGAGCCCGATCTCCTCGCTCCCTACGCTCCGCGCATCCTGAAGGTACTCCATGTCGGCGCCGATAGCGCGAGCGAGTCACTGGAGAAAGCGTGCAACCGCTACCGCCGTTTTAACGTTTTGCTCGATACAAAGGCCGGCGCCGCACGGGGCGGCACCGGCGCTCGCTTTGCCTGGGAGTGTGCGATGGAAATCGTGCGAGAGCGTCCGACGATCGTCGCCGGTGGATTGACGCCGGAGAACGTCGGCGAAGCGATTCGGATGCTTCGCCCGTACGGTGTCGACGTACGGAGCGGAATCGAACGTGACGGACGAAAGGAAGAATCGCTGATGCGAGCATTTCAAGCGGCGGTAAACGATGCCGACCGAACCTAACGCACGCGGGTACTTCGGGGCCTTCGGGGGACGCTTCGTTCCGGAGGTTCTCGTTGCCGCGCTCGACGAACTCGAAACGGCGATGCGTGAGGCATTCGCCGACGGCAAATTTTGGAGTGAATATCGCGAAGTGCTACGCGATTTCGTCGGGCGCCCGTCGGCACTCTATCCGGCGCGTCGTTTCCTCGGCGATCGTGCCTCGATACCATTGTTATTCAAGCGCGAAGATACCAACCATACCGGGGCGCACAAAATCAATAACACGGTCGGGCAAGCGTTGCTCGCCATGCGCATGGGCAAGCGTCGCTTGATCGCCGAGACCGGTGCCGGACAGCACGGCGTCGCTACCGCGACGGTCGGTGCAAAGTTCGGTTTGCCCGTCGACGTCTATATGGGTGCGCTCGACGTCGAACGGCAAGCGCTCAACGTCTATATCATGCAACTCCTCGGCGCGACGGTTCACCCCGTCTCCGGCGGTACCAAAACGCTCAAGGACGCCACCAACGAAGCGTTTCGCGTCTGGGCTGCGGAGGTAGAGCAGAGTTTCTACGTGATCGGCAGCGTTGTCGGGGCTCACCCGTATCCCTATATGGTTCGCGAATTTCAAAAAGTTATCGGCGAAGAGACGCGCGCACAATGTTTGGAGCGCTACGGACGCCTGCCGACCGACGTTATCGCCTGCGTCGGCGGCGGGAGCAACGCGATGGGAATGTTTGCCGCCTTTGTCGACGACCCGGAGGTGCGACTCTGGGGGGTGGAGGCCGCCGGCGAAGGGTTGGCGAGCGGCAAGACCGCGGCTGCACTCGGTGCAGGAAGCATCGGCGTTCTCCATGGGTCGCGTTCCTATCTTTTGCAGAGCGATCGCGGGCAGATTATCGAGACGCACTCCATCAGCGCCGGGCTCGATTATCCCGGCGTCGGCCCCGAGCACGCATACCTGAAGGACTCCGGTCGCGCAACCTACGTTTCTGTTACCGATGACGAGGCGCTCTCTGCCTTCCATGAGTGTGCGAGGAGCGAGGGCATCGTACCGGCGCTGGAGAGCGCGCACGCACTGGCATTCGCGAAAAAACTCGCGAGACAACGTGGACCCGACGCGTTGATCGTGGTAAATCTCAGCGGACGCGGCGATAAGGATATCGCACAGATTCGCGCGATCGGCGAACGCAACGAGGCGGCTCGATGAAGCTCGTCGATGCTTTTGCCTCAGCGGCGCGCAGGCACCCGGCGTTTATCCCGTATGTGATGGCCGGCGATCCGAACCTCGCGACGACCGAGGCGGTCGTGCGAGCGTTAGCACGCAACGGTGCGGCGGCAATCGAGCTCGGCATCCCATACGGCGATCCGCTCGCCGACGGACCGACGATCGCCGCCGCCGGCGCACGAGCGCTCGCGGCCGGCGTTACGATCGACGACGTGCTTGCGCTGGTCGCGCGGCTTGCCCCCGAAATCTCGGCGAGCATCGTGCTGTTTACCTATTTCAATCCGCTCGATCGTTACGGGCTCGAACGCTTCGCGCACGATGCGGCGGCCGCAGGTGCAGCAGCGGTCATCGTTCCCGATATCGCGTTGGAGGAGAGCGAGGAGCTGCGCGCGATCTTCGCGCATCACGGGATCGACGTTCCGATGCTCGTCGCGCCCTCGACGCCGCCGGAGCGAGCGGCGAAGATTGCCGCGGCATCGACGGGTTTTCTCTACGTCGTTTCGCGGCTCGGCGTCACCGGTGCGGCGAGCGAACCGGATTTCGCGCCGATCCGCCGCCAAGTCGCCGCGCTGCGTGCGGCGACCGAGCTACCCTTAGCGCTCGGTTTCGGCGTGAGCCGCCCCGAGCACGTGCGTGCGATCGCCGATGATGTCGATGCCGTCATCGTCGGGAGTGCCTTCATCGATGCGCTCGCGGGGCTGAGCGGCGAGGATGCGGTCGCCGCGACGGATCGGTTCGTCGCCGGGCTCTTCGCGCACGCTTGATGGCAACGCTGCAGACGGAGCGCCTCATTCTGCGGCCATGGCGCGATGAGGATATCGAGGCGTGGGTCGATCTCTGCGCCGACGAACGCGTTATGGAGTTCTATCCGTCGACGATCGATCGCGCGGAATCCGAACGCACAGCGTACCGTTTACGAGAGCTGCACGAACGGGACGGGTATGGTTGGTGGGTCGTTCAAACACGGAGCGTGCCCACATTTATCGGTGTAATCGTGCTGCAGCGAGTGCCGTTCGAAGCGGCGTTTACTCCTGCGTTCGAGATCGGTTGGCGCTTTATCGCCTCCGAATGGGGGAAGGGCTACGCGACCGAGGGCGCACGCGCGGCGCTAAAATTTGCCTTCGAGCAGCTCGAATGGGATGAAGTCGTCGCAATGACCTCGACGCTCAACCTTCGGTCGCGGCGCGTCATGGAGCGACTCGGCATGACGCGCGATCCGCGCGATGACTTCGAGAACCCACGCGTCGAGATCGGGCATCGCTTGCGACCGCACGTGCTCTACCGCGTGAAACGCGGCGCCGGGCTCACTTCCTCGGAGGCTCCCTAGCGGTTAAGTGGCAGGGCTCTCGGCGCGGACTAGGTACTCTGTAAGGGTATGCCTTCCGCACCCTGCGGATCTATCACCCGATGACAAGGAGCCGCTCCGTGAGCACGACCCTCGAACGAATCTCACCCTTTACGAACGAACCGGTCAAGAAGTTTGCCGATCCCCAGGAAGTCGCGGAGATGCAGGCCGCGCTCGCGCGCGTCAAAGCGCGCTTCGGCGAACGCTATCCGCTGGTCATCGGCGGGCGCCGCATCGAAACCGAGAAGCAGATCCTCTCTCGAAACCCCGCGCACAAGAGCGAGATCGTCGGTTCGGTGAGTTCGGCCTCGGCGGCCCAGGCGAGCGAGGCGATCGAGATCGCCGCGGAGACCTTCGAGCGTTGGAAGCGCGAGAGTTTCGAACGGCGTGCCGAGGTACTCTTCCGCACCGCAGCGCTCATGCGCGAGCGCCGGTATGAGTTCGACGCCCTCCTGGTCTATGAAGTCGGCAAGAACTGGGCCGAAGCCGAAGGCGAGACGACCGAGGCGATCGATTTCCTCGAATATTACGCTCGCGAAGCGCTTCGCTACGGCGGCGAGCAGCCCGTCGTCCCCTTCCCGGGCGAACGGAACGAGTTGCGCTATATCCCGTTGGGTGTGGGTGCGGTGATTCCGCCTTGGAACTTCGCGCTCGCGATTCTGGTCGGCATGACCTCCGCCGCCTTGGTCAGCGGGAACACGGTCGTGCTCAAACCTTCGTCGGATTCACCGGTGATCGCCGCCCGCGTCGTCGAGCTCTTCGAGGAGGCCGGCCTGCCGGCGGGAGCTCTCAACTTCATTCCTGGCTCGGGTTCGGTCATCGGCGATCTCATTGTCGGGCACCCCAAAACCCGCTTCATCTCGTTTACCGGCTCCAAAGAGGTCGGCTTGCATATCAACGAGCTCGCCGCGAAGACCGCCCCAGGGCAGAAGTGGATCAAGCGCGTCGTCGCCGAGATGGGTGGGAAGGACTCGATCGTCGTGGCTGCCGATGCCGATCTCGATGCAGCAGTCGATGGCGTTGCGATCTCCGCCTTCGGGTTCACGGGACAGAAGTGTTCGGCGTGCTCGCGGGCAATCGTGGACGCCTCGGTGTATGACGCGTTCGTCGAGAAGCTGAAGGCGCGGGTTGCCAAGATCACCGTCGGCGACCCGGCGTTGCCCGGAACCGGCATGGGGCCGGTCGTCAGCGAGAACGCTTTGAAGTCGATCTCGAAGTACATCGAAGTCGGTAAGGGTGAGGGGCGCTTGCTCTGTGGTGGCAATCCGATCGGGGACGAGGGCTACTTCCTCGAGCCGACCGTGATCGTCGACGTCGCGCCCGATGCGCGGATCTCGTGCGAAGAGATCTTCGGCCCGGTGCTCTCCGTGCATAAAGCGCGGGACTTCGAGCATGCCCTCGAGATCGCGAACAATACGGAGTTTGGCCTCACCGGCTCGCTCTATACCACCGATCGCGCGAAGATCGAGCGTGCTCGAGAGGATTTTTTCGTGGGAAACCTCTACTTCAATCGCAAGAGCACGGGAGCGCTCGTCGGCGTCCATCCATTCGGCGGCTTCAATATGTCGGGCACCGACAGTAAAGCCGGCGGGCGCGACTATCTGCTGCTCTTCCTCCAGGCGAAGTCGATCAGCGAAAAGCTCGGCTAGTCGGCCATGGCACGGTTGCAACTCCTCCCGAGGGCGGATCGACGGATCCGCCTCGGCCATTCCTGGGTCTTCTCGAACGAGGTCGATGTCGCGGCGACGCCGCTGCTCGGCCTCGAGCCCGGGAGCCTCGTTCGCGTCGAGGATGCGCGCCGGAACCCCGTGGGGCTCGCATACGTCAACCCGCGCGCGCTGATCTGCGCCCGCCTATTGACGCGCGACGTCCGGGCCACGATCGACGCCGATTGGTTCGGGCGGCGTATCGCCCGAGCGCTCGCGTTGCGCGAGCGCCATTATGCGGCGCCCTTTTATCGCGTGATCTACGGCGAATCCGACGGGCTTCCGGGCTTCGTCGTGGATCGCTTCGGCGATCGGGTGGTCGTGCAGCTGAACACCGCAGGCGCGATCGCCCTGCGCGAACCGTTCTTTGCGGCGCTCCGTAGCGCGCTGGCGCCATCGGGGATACTGGTGCGGAACGCCGGCTCGACACGCGAGCTGGAGGGAACGCCGATTCTCGACGAGCGAATCGGCGATATCCCGGAAGAGATCGAGATCCTCGAGGGCGAGATGCGCCTGCTCGCCCCATTGCTCGATGGGCAGAAGACCGGGTACTTCTTCGATCAGGCAGAGAATCGAGCGCGCCTGCGCCGTTACGTGCGGCCCGGGGATCGCTGCATCGATGCCTTCAGCTATGTCGGATCGTGGGGTGTGGCTGCCGGCCTCGCAGGGGCGGCAAGCGCGATCTGCATCGACTCGTCGGAGCGTGCGATCGAGTTCGCGCGGCGAAACGGCGAGCGCAACGGGGTCGCGATCGACGGCCGCTGCGGCGACGCACTGGTCGTGCTCGCCGAGCTCGCCGTGCAGGGCATGCGAGCCGATGTGGTCGTTCTGGATCCGCCGGCGCTGATCAAGCGGAAACGCGATCTCGAGCCGGGGGCGGCGCGCTACGCCGCGCTCGCTCGCGCTGCGGTCGCCGTGCTCGCTGAGGGCGGCACCCTGATCTCGTGTTCCTGCTCGCACCATCTGCCGGTCGAGCGCCTGATGCGCATCGCCTACGATGCTGCACGCGAGGCGGGGCGCCCGATGCAATTGCTGGGACGCTTCGCGCATGGGGTCGACCACCCCGTCCACCCCGCAATGCCCGAGACCGAGTACCTCAAGGCGTTGGTCCTCCGACTTTAGTACGACGTTCGCGTACGCTAAAAAAACATTCTCCAAACGCTTGACAGAGTTGGCCACTATGGATAAGATATTGGCCGTTGACTCTGACGCCCCGCCGCAAGAAAGCGGTCGCAAGATCCGCAAAAAGGCGGTGTGGCGTGGGTTCGATCCTTGAAAACTGAACAGTACAGCAGTGCATTAAATTTGTGGGTCTCTGTTGCTTTTGAACGACGATCGGTAACGATCGCCGCTCGCAATCAGCGAGACGTACGTTAATTCATATCCGGCGTCGACGTAACACATCGACGTAGATCGGCTCGCACCCGGTCTCGCAAGCGGAAGCGAAAGTATAGAGCCATTTCAGGCTCCATAAAATCTTTATGGAGAGTTTGATCCTGGCTCAGGACTAACGCTGGCGGCGTGCCTAACACATGCAAGTCGAACGAAGTAGCAATACTTAGTGGCAGACGGGTGAGTAACACGTAGTCAACCTACCCTTGTGTGGGGGATAACTAGCCGAAAGGTTAGCTAATACCGCATACGATCGTCGAGGGGCATCCCTTGACGATGAAAGGAGCAATCCGCACGAGGACGGGACTGCGTCCCATTAGCTAGTTGGTAAGGTAACGGCTTACCAAGGCTTCGATGGGTAGCTGGCTTGAGAGAGTGACCAGCCACACTGGAACTGAGACACGGTCCAGACTCCTACGGGAGGCAGCAGTGAGGAATTTTCCGCAATGGGCGAAAGCCTGACGGAGCGACGCCGCGTGTGGGATGAAGGCCCTAGGGTCGTAAACCACTGTCGAAGGGGACGATATTGACGGTACCCTTGGAGGAAGCCCCGGCTAACTACGTGCCAGCAGCCGCGGTAAGACGTAGGGGGCAAGCGTTGTCCGGAATTATTGGGCGTAAAGCGCTCGTAGGCGGATCGGAAAGTCTGCGAAGAAAGACCCGGGCTCAACTCGGGGAACGGCGTGGATACTTCCGGTCTTGAGGTTGTTAGAGGGTGATGGAATTCCCGGTGTAGCGGTGAAATGCGTAGATATCGGGAGGAACACCAGTGGCGAAGGCGATCACCTGGGACAAACCTGACGCTGAGGAGCGAAAGCTAGGGGAGCAAACGGGATTAGATACCCCGGTAGTCCTAGCCGTAAACGATGGATACTAGGTGTTGGTGGTATCGACTCCACCAGTGCCGCAGTTAACACAATAAGTATCCCGCCTGGGGAGTACGGCCGCAAGGTTAAAACTCAAAGGAATTGACGGGGGCCCGCACAAGCGGTGGAGCATGTGGTTTAATTCGACGCAACGCGAAGAACCTTACCGGGGCTTGACATCCTGCGACATCCTAAGAGATTAGGTTTCCGGGTAACCGGACGCAGAGACAGGTGCTGCATGGCTGTCGTCAGCTCGTGCCGTGAGGTGTTGGGTTAAGTCCCGCAACGAGCGCAACCCTCGTCGTGTGTTGGTCCGCAAGGATCTCTCACGCGAGACCGCCGGTGACAAGCCGGAGGAAGGTGGGGATGACGTCAAGTCAGCATGGCCCTTACGTCCCGGGCTACACACGTGCTACAATGGGGAGGACAGCGAGTCGCTAACCCGCGAGGGCAAGCTAATCTCTTAAACCTCTCCTCAGTTCGGATTGAAGGCTGCAACTCGCCTTCATGAAGTCGGAATCGCTAGTAACCGCAGATCAGCTACGCTGCGGTGAATACGTTCCCGGGCCTTGTACACACCGCCCGTCACGTCACCTGAGTTTAGTGTACCCGAAGCCGCCCGTGTAACCGCAAGGAGCAAGGTGTCTAAGGTATGCTAGGTAAGGGGGACGAAGTCGTAACAAGGTAGCCGTATCGGAAGGTGCGGCTGGATCACCTCCTTTCTAAGGAGAACGTGCTGTTGGTTCGCATTTTCACGTGCGATCGCAACGGTGTAGTTCTAGAGTCGACCACAAATGATGCCGGCAATAGCCAAGGGGTCTATCGATCATCTCGATCGTATGGCCGGAGGCTGTCGGCCGATGATGCGTTCGCGCAACGTCGATGCACGGCTCCCAATTAAAGGGGGTCTGCCTAATCGCTATTCAATTTGAATTGCGGCACTGTACTGTTCAGCTTTGAGGGATGAAACGCGCGAGCGCGGTTCGACATACGTTCGACCGATGCACCGATCGCGGGAGTCTCTTGATCCTTGAAAACTGCATAAAGAAGAACTTTCACGTGTCAAACGTGAAAAGCGGGTATCACCGACAAGCGGTCGGTGATGCAATTTCGTAGTCCAAAAAATGAACTTAGGGCATACAGGTGGATACCTTGGCTCAACAGGCGATGAAGGACGTGCAAAGCTGCGAAAAGCGTCGGGGAGCTGCTTAGAAGCTACGATCCGGCGATATCCGAATGGGGCAACCCCCATGCCGTCATGGGCATGGACACCGCGATGAATTCAATAGTCGCGAGTGAGCGTACCCGGTGAACTGAAACATCTAAGTAGCCGGAGGAATAGACATCAAACGAGATTCCCGTAGTAGTGGCGAGCGAACTGGGAACAGCCTAAACCGTTTACGTGCAAGCGTTCGGGCGTTGCGTAAGCGGGGTTGTACGACAACCATCCGAGGTCCGAATACCTCGGCACGAGTTACCAAATCGATCGATAATCGAAGCCGGCTGGAAAGCCGCACCAGAGTAGGTGATAGTCCTGTAGGTGAAATCGTTCGATCTCGTGGTGTTGTTCGTGAGTAGGGCGGGGCACGAGAAACCTTGTCTGAAACTGGGAGGACCATCTTCCAAGGCTAAATATGCTGTTGAGACCGATAGTGAACGAGTACCGTGAGGGAAAGGTGAAAAGAACCCCCGAAGGGGAGTGAAATAGAATATGAAACCGTATGCCTACAAACCGTGAAAGGCCAATGCGCAAGCAAGGCTAATCGCGTGCCTATTGAAGAATGAACCTGCGAGTTACTTGTAACGGGCTTGGTTAAGGTGTTGAGCCGGAGCCGTAGCGAAAGCGAGTCTGAATAGGGCGAATTTGTCCGTTGCAGTAGACCCGAAACCGGGTGATCTATCCATGGCCAGGTTGAAGCATGATTAATCTCATGTGGAGGACCGAACCTGTCGTTGTTGAAAAAACGTTGGATGAGCTGTGGATAGGGGTGAAAAGCCAATCGAACCCGGAGATAGCTGGTTCTCCCCGAAATAGTTTGAGGACTAGCGTCGTTTGTTAACCCACGGGGGTAGAGCACTGACAGAGCTAGGGGTCTTACCGGATTACCGAACTCCATCAAACTCCGAATACCGTGGCGAATTTAGCGGCAGTCAGACTGTGGGGGATAAGCTCCATGGTCAAAAGGGAAACAGCCCAGATCAACAGCTAAGGTCCCTAATCGATGCTCAGTGGTAAAGGAAGTCTTGTCGCAGAAACAACTAGGAGGTTGGCTTAGAAGCAGCCACCCTTGAAAGAGTGCGTAATAGCTCACTAGTCGAGTGGCGAGGCGCCGAAAATGTAACGGGGCTCAAGCATCGAACCGAAGCTTTGGGATGTGTAAACATCGGTAGGGGAGCGTTGTGGCGTAGGCTGAAGCACGACCGCGAGGACGTGTGGACGAACCACAAGTGCGAATGCAGGTATAAGTAGCGATAAAAGAGAGTGAGAACCTCTCTCGCCGGAAGTCTAAGGTTTCCTGAGCTACGTCAATCGTCTCAGGGTGAGTCGGGAGCTAAGCCGAGGCTGAGAAGCGTAGGCGATGCACAAGCAGTTCATATTCTGCTACCACCGACGACCGTTAAGACTCTGTCGAACAGCATTCTCGATCGTGAAAGCGATCGATGGTGCCGTTCGTCATGGTCTTTGAATTGATGGGGTGACGCAGGAAGATATGTCATCGCGCTGATGGATATGCGCGTCTAAGCCGGTAGGTGTTGCTGTAGGTAAATCCGCAGCATTCAACACCGAGAAGCGAATGCGAGGCTCTTCGGAGCCGAAGTGACAGACTCTACGCTGCCAAGAAAAGCCTCTAAATAGGATCGTAGGTGCCCGTACCGTACACCGACACTGGTAGACTGGCAGAGCATGCTAAGGCGACGGGAGAACCCCTGTTAAGGAACTCGGCAAATTGACCCCGTAACTTTGGGAGAAGGGGTGCCTTCGTCGGACTAGACATTACGTCGAAAGCTGATGGAGGTCGCAGAAAATAGGCCCAAGCGACTGTTTAACAAAAACACAGGTCTCTGCGAATGCGAAAGCAGACGTATAGGGGCTGACTCCTGCCCGGTGCTGGAAGGTTAAAGGGACGGGTTAGCGCAAGCGAAGCTCGGAACTGAAGCCCCAGTAAACGGCGGCGGTAACTATAACCGTCCTAAGGTGACAAAATCGTTGCCTCGCCGCGTAGTAATATGCGGCTGTACACTTGGCTATATGCGGGAACATCCTCTAGAGCCCACGCCTACTCGTCGACGATTCGTCGGCAGTAACAATGGCTGGGATTGGACAATCCGCAGGAAACGTTTTCGTCGATCGCTTCACGGCGCTCGAGGCGAACGGATCCTCAGAGACTATACGCCAGGCATCCAACGGTATCGAAAGGTACGATAAAGATGAACCTCGACCCTCAATGGGTGGTTGGATTCGTCGATGGAGAGGGTTGCTTCTTCATCGGCATCCAGAGAAACCCAACGGTCAGAATCGGCTTCCAAGTCATTCCGGAATTTCGCGTCGTTCAACATAAACGCGATCTCGACGTGCTCCACGGGCTGAAGAAATTCTTCGGTTTTGGGCGCATCTGTCAAAATCACGACGAACGATGGGAATACCGGGTGAGAAAACTCGACCAACTCCGCGAGATCGCCGCCTTTTTCGCTAAGTACTCGTTACGAACGAAAAAGCGCATCGACGCTCAAAGATTTGCGAAGGTTTTAACACTGATGGAAGACGGCCGGCATTTGACCATTGAAGGCCTCGAGGAGATCGAAGAGATCGCCCTTTCGATGAATACCGGCAATCGTCCGCGATTGCAGGCATTATTGGATGAAGATAGAGTCCACTCCGGCGTGAAATCGTCGGAAGAAAAGTGAGCGAAATTCCTTGTCGGGTAAGTTCCGACCTGCACGAATGGAGTAACGACTTGGGCGCTGTCTCGATGGGGGGCCCGGCGAAATTGCAGTACCAGTGAAGATGCTGGTTACCCGCAGCAGGACGGAAAGACCCCGTGAAGCTTTACTGTATCCTGATCTTGGGTTCTGAGACTGTCCGTACAGGATAGGTGGGAGTCGATGAGACGAGGGCGCTAGCTTTCGTGGAGACAACGTTGGGATACCACCCTGATAGTCTTGGGATTCTAACCGGCCGCCGTTATCCGGTGGCGGGACAGGGTCAGGTGGGCAGTTTGACTGGGGCGGTCGCCTCCTAAAGAGTAACGGAGGCGCCCAAAGGTTCCCTCAGAACGGTCAGAAACCGTTCTCACAGAGTGCATAGGCATAAGGGAGCTTGACTGCGAGACGGACAGGTCGAGCAGGTGCGAAAGCAGGGCTAAGTGATCCGGCGGTACCGAATGGAAGGGCCGTCGCTTATCGGATAAAAGCTACTCCGGGGATAACAGGCTTATCTCCCCCAAGAGTTCACATCGACGGGGAGGTTTGGCACCTCGATGTCGGATCGTCGCATCCTGGGGCTGTAGTAGGTCCCAAGGGTTGGGCTGTTCGCCCATTAAAGCGGTACGCGATCTGGGTTCAGAACGTCGTGAGACAGTTCGGTCCCTATCCGCTGTGGGCGTAGGAGATTTGAGGAGCGTGGACTCTAGTACGAGAGGACCGAGTCGAACGAACCGCTGGTGAACCGGTTGTTCCGCCAGGAGCATGGCCGGGTAGCTACGTTCGGATCAGATAAACGCTGAAAGCATATAAGCGTGAAACTGACTCCAAGATGAGATCTCAATCCCGTAAGGGTGAAGAGCCGTGGGAGACTACCACGTTGATAGGCCGGGGGTGGAAGCACCGTAAGGTGTGGAGCTGACCGGTACTAATAGCTCGGAAATTTTTTACTACGCACCGCTTGTTTGACACGGGAAGTTCTTCTTTATGTAGCTTTCCCGCCGCGATCGGCTTCGAGCTCAGGCTCGTCATCGCGGTTGGGGATCCGGTTTGGGTGCTCGGACGAGATCTTCGTTTGAGTCGCTCACCAAGTTTCTGGCGCCCATGGCGGCGGGGTCCCACCCGTTCCCATCCCGAACACGGCAGTTAAGCCCGCCAGCGCCGATGATAGTCGGACCGCAGGGTCCCTCGAAAGTAGGACGGTGCCAGATTAAAGTCCCGGAGAGCTCGTAGCGTATCGCTGCGGGCTCTTTGGTCGTTCCTGCGCTTGTAGCTCTCTGGGATTTTGCATCGCGGCGACCGAAGACGGGAGCGTCATGGAGTACGATGCGATCCTCTTCGATCTTTTCGGGACGCTCGTCGACGACGAGGGGCGGGCGATCGAAGGCGCCGCGGAATTGTTGGGGCGTCTCGGCGGTTACAAGCGCGCTCTGGTGACGTCGTGTGGTCGGGGCTTGGCCGTCGGCCTACTCCGCCATGCAGCGCTGCCGGAGTTCGAGGTGCTCGTTACCGCCGATGACGTGCAGGCGAGCAAGCCGGCGCCCGATGGTTATCTCGCCGCAGCGAGGCTGCTCGATATCGCTCCCGAACGCTGTTTAGTGGTCGAGGATTCACAGCAAGGCATCGCCGCCGGCCGCGCGGCCGGCATGGATGTCGTGGCCGTGCTACGGGGGCGCGAGCGTGGCTTCGCGCTCGCCGCGACGCACGCATTCCCATCGCTCGTGCGCTTCGATGCTGCGTTGCACGTCGGCCCCAACAGTCGCGTCCGGCTGTAGAGGCCGATCTCTTTCGACGCTACGGCGTCGCGTTGGGACGGGGAGCGAGCGGCATTCTGCGCCGCGCGCGGATCTGCGCGAGCCGCTGCCGGACTGCGGTTCTCTGCTGCGGCGTAAGAACCCCCATGACGCGAGCGCGCAGCGCTTTCATCTGTTCGCGCGTCGGGCGCTTTCCCGGAGTCAGCGAACTACGGAATTCTTCGCGAATTTTCCGAATTTGCCGATGCTGTGTTCGGCTGAGATGAGCGGCTCTCATCGCTCGAGCGATGGGCGGCCGCCGATGGTGACCGTGGTGGTAAGCCGGCGCGCTCTGCGAAGCGCTCGACATGCCGATGCCGGCGAATGCAATGCCGGCGAAGATTGCGGCGCCGAGGGCGCATTTGATGCTGAGAGATTTCATACCGCCATCCTAACCTCGGAAACTGGAGAGTACCCGAGGAAAGGATGAGCGTTCGATGAGCGTTCGCTGAAAAATCTATGAACGCGGCGCGCGGATTGCAACCGCCAGGACTCCCGGTGAGGCGTGCGCCTCGAAGCGCTTGAAATTCTCTTCGAAGAGCGCTGCAAGCTTGCTCGCTTGGAGATCGTAGCCTGCTTTATCGCTCCAGGCATTGCGCGGGTCGAGCACCTCGGTCGGAACGCCGGGTACTTCGTGGGGTATGTGAAGCCCGAAGAAGGGCTCGCGCGAGAAACGCTCGGAGATGCGTCCTTCGATCGCGGCATTAACCATCGCTCGCGTATGCGCGATCGCCATGCGTTTTCCAACCCCGTAGGGGCCGCCGCCCCACCCCGTATTCACGAGCCAACATTTGACCTCGTGCGTTGCAATCTTTTCGCCTAGCAATCTTGCGTAGACGGTCGGACGATGTACCATGAAAGGCGCGCCGAAGCAGGTTGAAAACGTCGCCGTCGGCTCGGTGACTCCGCGCTCGGTGCCGGCAACTTTGGCCGTGTAACCGGAGAGGAAATGATACATCGCCTGATCGGCGCTGAGCATGCTGATCGGCGGAAGCACGCCGAATGCATCGGCGGTGAGCATAATAATCGTCCGCGGATGCCCGCCGCGGCTCCCCGGCACGATGTTCGGAATATATTCCAGTGGGTACGCAGCGCGTGTATTTTCGGTCTTCGATTCAGAATCGACATCGAGCAGACGGGTGCTCTCATCGTAGGCGACATTCTCCAGCACCGTCGCAAAGCGATGGGTCGCTGCCCAGATTTCCGGCTCGGCGGTCGCCGAGAGGCGGATCACCTTTGCATAGCAGCCACCCTCAAAATTAAAGACCCCGTCATCGGACCAACCGTGCTCGTCGTCGCCGATGAGGGGGCGGTGAGGATCGGAGGAGAGCGTTGTTTTTCCCGTACCGGAGAGGCCGAAGAAGATCGCGGTGTCTCCGTCGCGCCCGACGTTTGCCGAGCAGTGCATGGGCAACGTCGATCGCAGCGGAAGAAGATAGTTCATCACCGTAAAGATCGATTTTTTAATCTCGCCGGCGTATTTCGTTCCGCCGATGAGAATGATGCGCCGTTTGAAATTGACCAATACGAAAGTGGCGCTGCGCGTACCGTCGCGCTGTGGATCTGCCTGAAAGGTCGGTGAGGCAACGACCGTAAACTCCGGGGTGAAATCGGCAGCGGAGCGTGCCGGAGTGATGAACAGATGGCGGGCGAAAAGGCTGTGCCATGCAAACTCGGTATAAACGCGTACCGGAACGCGATACCGTTCGTCGGCACCGACATAGCAATCGAGGCTATAGAGATCGCGCTGCGCGAGGTACTCCGCGACTCGGTCGAAGAGTGCATCGAAGCGCTCTGCTTCGATCCCTTGGTTGGCATCGCCCCAGTCGATATGTTGCTCGCTCTCGGGCTCCCGGACGAAGAACTTATCCTTCGGGGATCGCCCGGTATGGGGGCGCGTATCGACGATGACTTGGCCATCGGAGCCGAGCACGCCCTCGCCGCGTCGAACGACATGTTCGACAAGCTCGGCCGCGGTCAGGTTCTCGTAATGGGCCTCACCTTTGAGGCGTTCGGAGACGGTAAGAATGGCTGATACCCCCTGCGTCAATGGATCTCTGCGGTTCATTTCTCGGGTTTTGCGGTCGAGCCTGCAGGCCGGCGAAGGAGCAAAGTCGCAGGAATCGCCATGAGTTTTCGTACGATAGCGTTCGCCGTCTTCCTCGCGGCGCTGATCGCCGCGCCCGCTGCGGCGGCCCTGCCTTTTCACGTCGGTTCTCTGCCCTCGGGGCCGTTCGACGCGATCACCGACGTTGCGGGCGTTCGCGTTGCCAACCTCACGCTCGAACGCGGTAGCTCGATTCGCACCGGCGCGACGGCGATTCTCCCCGATGCCGATCCCTGGGACAGGAAACTCGGCGCCGCATTTCTCCGCTTCAACGGCAACGGTGAGATGACCGGCACGCATTGGATCGATGAATCGGGTTATCTTGAGGAGCCGATCCTGCTGACCGATACGCTCGATATCGGCCTCGCCGACGACGGCGTCGTGAGCTGGATGATCTCCAAACACCCGCAGCTCGGCATTAGCGACGACGTTCCCCTCCCGGTCGTCGCCGAATGCGACGATCAACTCCTCAACGATATTCAGGCGCGTGCCGTGCGACCGAGCGACGTCGTCGCACTGCTCGATCGCGTCCATTCCGGGCAGTTTAAGAGGGGAAGCGTCGGCGCAGGTACCGGGATGAAGGCCTTCGGATTCAAGGCCGGGATCGGTTCGGCATCGCGCGTATTGCCGGCTTCGATGGGTGGTTACCGTGTCGGGGTGCTCGTCAACGACAACACCGGAATGTCGCACGCGTATTTAAAAATCATGGGTGTCCCGGTCGGACGCGCACTCAAGAATAGGTATTTGCCGCACTTTCCGCAACCGCTCGCGCTGCATGGACGCATGAGTTCGGGAAGCATCATCATCGTCATCGCGACCGACGCCCCGTTGGATAATCGGCAGTTGCGGGCGCTCGCGCTCCGTGCCGGGATGGGAATGGCGCGGACCGGGCTGATCTCTTCGGTCGGTAGCGGCGATCTCTTCATCGCGTTTTCAACCCGGTATGTCTATCGGCGCACCGGTGATTTTCGCGTTCACGCCCCGGCGTTAGCAACCGTCGAGAGCGACCGTGTACTCGACGCACTCTATCGGGCGACGAGCGATGCCGTTGAAGCTTCGATCTACGACGCACTCTGGTCGTCGCGCACGATGGTAGGACGGCGCGGTATCACGGTCTATGGTTTGCCGCACGCGCCGGTCTTGCGTATGTTACGCGCGGCGGGAGTCCCGTTAACCGCGCATCGCTAGCAACGCGACGCGCGTCGCGTTGACCGGTGTAGGGCGATACTCGAACTCGCAGAGCGCCGGGCCGATGCTCGCCCCGGTTTTGTTGGTGACGAACCATGGTGGTTTGGGCAAGAGCGTTCCGCCGAAGCCGAAGAGGCTGCGTGGAAACGGGGCAAAAGGTGCGCGGATGACGCTCTTTTGCGTGCGGGAGAAAAGAAAACTATTGTGGACGACACCGATGCCGCTGCCCACATCTGCGAGCGAATGCCCCGGGAATGCGCCCCACGTGCTCTCGGTAAGTAAAAAACCGACCCCCGTCCACGCGTTGATCGCGACGCAGCCGTAGCGAAGAGCGGCGATCGCTCGATCGATCTCCGATGCGTGCGCGCGTTCGCTCTTGGGATGCACGATGATATTGGTGCCGAGCGTTCCGTGCAGTCGCTCGTTGGCGAAGGCGATCGCGTCGGCGGCATAGCGCCCGAAGTCGCCCGGAATCGTCACGTAGGCGAGGAAACTCGAGAACGCTTCGACCGCGAATGCCGGATCGCTTCGATCGCGAAAATCTGCGTGGCGGATCGTTCGCGCCGTGTATCCATCGCTCGTGCGTCCGAGCGCGACGCTCTCACCGACCTGTGAGAGCCGCGCGCAGCGATTTTGCGCTCCCGGATAATAGGCGGGGCGGTCGGGGAGCTTGCGGAGAACCTCTTCGATCGCCGCGATCAGCCGCGGCGTGCACGCCCAATCCTGCGGCAATACCAACACCTGCGATGCAATGCAATTGAATCCGTTGTTGTGCAATTTCTGCGTGACGATATTTTCGGCCTGAAATCGGAGATCGGCCTCGCTCCAATCGCCGGGAAAGACGATCGTTGGGCTGACATTCCCCAACTCGCTGGTGATCGGTTTCTCGAGCATCGGCTCGCCGGCGCGTTTGCGCGCCGCGCCCTCCTCGCCGATGCCGAAGACGATCGCATCGTGCGTCGCCTCGCTACCGGTGATGTGAATCTCGTCGACTGCAGGTGACGCACATAGATATTGCCCTACCTCCGGGCCGCCGTAGGCAAAGCGCAGGAAGCCTTCATCGACGAGGGGCGCGAAGGCGCGCTCGAAGATCGGGCCGAGGTAATCGTTGACGGGATTCATCTTCAGCATGCAGACGGCGCCGTCTGCGAGCATCTTGTAGAGCACGTCGAGCGGTGGAATCGAGGCGATATTGCCCGCCCCGAGGACGAGGGCTACCCGGGGCTGCGGATCGGGCTGCCGATACCAGGTCGCCATCGTCGCAGGAACCTCGGCGGGCGAGAGCCCCGGCTCCATCCAGAGCTCGGCGCTGATACCGTTGAGCAGTAGCCGGTCGTAGGGCCCGTTGGGAAAGACCCGCACGACGCTCTGCCCGTCGCTGCGGGTGCGTATGCGCCCCGACGGCAGGGGCGGGGAGCCGTTTCTGGCGATGCCCCCCAAGGTCGCACTGTAGCGATTCAGTGCGTAGAGCACCGCCCAGGGGCCGCTAATCCACTCTTCGCCCTCGAACCCCGTTCCGCGCAGCCCCTTCGCCTCGATAGCGGCCTCCGCCCAGCGCTCGCGGACGGCATAGACACCATCGCGGCAGTCGCGCAGGAGCGCGAGCTTCGCCATCACGGGTAGCCGGCTCCATCGCTTGGCGCCGACTTGCAGATCGGCAAGGCCGGAATCGATGGTTTGATGGGCGGTCGTTTCGTGGGCGGCGTTCATGACGTTTCCTTCGACAGTACCCGGTGGGCCCCGGTTGGAACTCACAAAAGCGTTCTATGGTAAACTCGCTGCGGAGGTGCCAGATGGCCGGAAAAAAACGCCGCAGGTTCGCGGCCCTCGTTCCGCGCCTGGGTCCGCCGACGAACCTTCGCCCGGCGGGCGTCCACGTGGACGCGAAACGCTACAACCGACGGAAAGCAAAAGCCGCTCTCCGGCGCGATGCCGAGAGCGGCTTTTGCTTTCTTTACGCTGTGGGCGCTTAATTAATCAGATCGCGAGAGACCATCACCTCGCGGGGATCGATGAGGTGTTTTTTGAGCCCGAGCTTTTCCGCCGGTACGCCGAGTGCATACGCGACGAGTTGCGGGAGATGGAAGACCGGAAGATCGGTGCGCCCCCAGCGGGCGGCCGCATCGGCCTGATAGCCGTCGAGTGCGAGGTGGCAGAGCGGGCAAGGCGTGATGACCGCTTCGGCGCCGTTATCCTTGGCCATTCGCATGTTCTGGCCCACCATTGAGGCGGCGATCCCCTCTTTCTCCAACTGTACGTGGAAGCCGCAGCAGCGCGTCTTACCGGCATAATCGACCGCCTCGCCGCCGAGCGCGACGATCACGTCTTCGAGCGAATGTGGGTGGCGCGCCGATTCCCAGCCGTTGACTGACTCGGGGCGGATGATGTGGCAGCCGTAAAAGGGCGCGACCTTGAGTCCGTTGAGGGGACGCACGACCATCGCTTGGAGTTTGTCGAGCCCGATGTCGTCGATCAAGAGCCAGAGAAGGTGACGAACGGTGACGCTGCCTTTGTAGTTCGCGCCGAACTTGCCGAGAATGGCGTTGGCTTGCGCCATGTGCTCTTCGCTCTCACGCAGCTCTTTATTCGCCGCGCGCATGTGTCCGGTACAGGTCGAACAGATCGTGATGACGTCGTCGAGGCCGAGCGCCTCGGCTTGCGCGTAGGTACGTGCGTTGAGTACCCGCGCGACATCGCGATTGGTGTCGTTGAGCACCGAGGCCCCGCAACAAGAGGCGGCGGTGAGCTCGATAAGTTCGATCCCGAGTTTATCGGCGAGGAGCATCGTCGAGTTAAAGAGCTCTTTGCACGACTCTTTCGCCACGCAGCCGGGAAAAAATCCATAGCGTTTGCTCTTGGAGGAGTTGGTGCGAACGTGCGCGTCGAGCGCGCGCTCTTCGGGAAGAAGCGTGCTGGACATTATCGGACCGGTGCCTCCAATGCATCAAAGATAGTGCGTATTTCGTCGACCTTCGGTACGGGCTTGAGGAAGGGAGGCGGAAGTTTACCCTTGAGCGCCATACGCGCTCCCAACGGTGCGACTTTCAATAAGCCGCGGATATTAAAGCGACCGACGGTACCCTGGATGACCTCGGTCTCGGCGAGCATGCCGGTCTGTTTGATCGTCTTCGCGACGACGAGCGCATGGCGCGGGCCGCGTTCGTTCATCATGACGCGGTCGGTAATCGCAGCACGTTTGACGTCGATAATGCGATCGTTCGGGTCGACGTGCTTCGGGCAATACGAACATGCGTAGCAGTGCGCGCAGAGCCAGAGGTAATCTTCGCTGATCTGCGCGATACGTTCCTTGCGCTGCCCGTCGCGAACGTCTTCGATGAAGCGATAGGCGTACGCGATGGCGGCGGGGCCTGCGAATGCCGGGTCGACGCTGACGACCGGACAGAGGGAGTAACAGGTGGCGCACATGATGCAGTTGGCGACGTCGACGAGTTTCGTCATATCGTCGGGGCTGACGCGACGCTCGGTGGCATGCGCCGAGTCTGCATCGTTCGGCTGGAGGTAGGGTTTCAAACGCGCGTATTTATCCCAGAAGGGATCCATATGCACGACGAGATCTTTCATCGGCTGGAAGTTCGGCATCGGGTCGATTTTTACCGAACCGTCCTCCTCCATCGCCGAGCCGCAGGAGGTCTTGCATGCGAGCGAGGTCACGCCGCCGATGCTCATCGAGCACGACCCGCAGATCGCCGAGCGGCAAGAACGGCGGAACGAGATCGATCCGTCGATCTCAGCCTTGGCATACTCGAGTGCGTCGAGTACCGTCGTCGTTTCGGGAAGATCGACCGTCACTTCGTCGCGATGCGGAATTGCATCGGTTGCTTCATCGAAGCGGAAGATATCGAGTTTGATCTTCGCCATTAGTATGTCCTCGCTTCGGGTTTGAAATCGGTGATCTTCACAGCCCGCGAATAGTCAAGGCGCGGGAGCGCGTTCTCTTGCCGGAAGGCTAAGGTGTGTTTCAGCCAGTTTGCATCGTCGCGTTCGGGGTAGTCGGTGCGCGCTTGAGCGCCGCGCGATTCCTTGCGCTCGAGCGCACCCTTCGCGAGGCAGATGGCCGCATCGATCAAGAAATCGGTTTCGAACGTGGAGACGAGATCGGTGTTAAAGGTCTTCGATTTGTCCATGACGATAACCGATTCGTCGAACTCTTTGCGAACCGCTTCGAGATCGGCAACGCCGGTAGCGAGATCCTTTCCGTTGCGGAAGATAAACGTGTTCGCGCTCATCGTTTCGTTCATCTTGCGACGAAGGACGGGCGCGCGCGTACCCTTACTGCGCGCGAGTAACGCCGCGATGCGATCTTTCTCCGATTGAAGCGTTCGTGTCGAGGGGCGCACCTCGCCGACCGACTTGATGTAGTCGACGGCGTGCGCTGCCGCGCGAGCCCCGAAGACGATCGTGTCGAGCAACGAGTTCCCGCCGAGGCGGTTCGATCCATGGACGCTCACACACGCACACTCGCCGGCGGCGTAGACGCCGGGGACGCGGGTCGCTCCGAACTTGTCGGTCTCGATGCCGCCCATCGTGTAGTGGGCACCCGGGAGAATCGGAATCGGCTCGTCGATAGCATCTTTGCCGGTAGCGTCGAGTGCGAGCTCGCGAATTTGCGGCAGCCGTTCGAGAATTTTCTCGCGCCCGAGGTGGCGCATATCGAGGAGCACGCAGCCGTCGACGCCGCGACCTTCGAGGATCTCGGTCCATTCCGCGCGGGAGACGACATCGCGCGAGGCGAGTTCGCCTTTATTGGGAGCGTACTTGAACATGAATCGCTCGCCCTCGGAGTTAAGGAGGTAGGCCCCTTCGCCGCGTGCGCCCTCGGTCATCAGGACGCCGTTCTCTTTGAGCGTGGTGGGATGGAATTGCATGAACTCCATATCCATCAGCGGGATTCCGGCTTTATACGCAATCGACATTCCGTCGGCGGTCGAGGCATAGCCGTTGGTAGTTTTGGCATACATGCGCCCGGCACCGCCGGTTGCAAAGATCGTCGCTTTCGCGGCGATCAATTCCAACTCGCCGTTTCGCATGTTGTAGGCGACCACGCCCGCACCGATGCCGTCTTCGATCGCCAATGCGGTGCAGAAGTACTCCTCGTAGACCTTGACCCCGAATCGTTCCAACTGCTCCCACAGGGTGTGGAGGATGACGAGCCCGGTAACGTCGGCGGAGTAACAGGTACGGGGGGAACCCGCGCCGCCGAAGGGGCGTTGGGCGATGCGACCGTCGGGCAGGCGGGAGAAGATGCAGCCCCGATGCTCGAGCCAGATGATCTGTTTCGGTGCGTCTTCGCACATCGCTGCGATCGCGTCCTGGTCGCCGAGGTAATCCGAGCCCTTGACGGTATCGAAAGTGTGATTTGCCGGCGAGTCCTCCTCGCGGTTGCCGAGCGCGGCATTGATACCGCCCTGGGCCGCGCCCGAGTGACTGCGAACCGGATGCATTTTGGAGACGATGGCCACGTTGACACCGCGCTCGGCTGCTTCCACCGCTGCGCGCATACCCGCGAGACCCCCACCGATGACGACGACGTCGTGCTTGATCACGTTAACCTTTCCGGGGAGAGGCGTTTGCTTCTTTGTATACCTCCGCGGGGCGTGCGAACCTCACGACCTTGGTCGGGGGTGAACTCCTAGCCTGGGGTGCCGGCAGGATCGCTCGTGCCGCTCTCGGGGCCCTTCTTGCGCTCGTAGAAAACGAAGCAGTTCTTCCCGCGTTGCTTCGCTTTGTAGAGGGCCTCATCTGCGGCATGGAAGAGGGTTTGCCCCTCGACCCCATCGGTGGGGAACATCGAGACGCCGATCGAGGTGGAGAGGCCGCTCCGACGCATCGCTGCAAGCATGCGTTGGACGCCCTGCTGCGCGTGCTCGCGGTCGCTCTGCGCCATCACCAAAACGAATTCATCGCCGGCGTAGCGCGCGATAATATCACCTTTCCGCGCGTTCTTTTTGAGAACCTGGGCGAAGCGTTTGAGCGCGAGGTCGCCGAGGCCGTGCCCGCCGGTATCGTTGATTTTCTTTAAGTCGTCGAGATCGAGAATCACGAAGGCAAAGGGCGTATCGTAGCGCTCGGAGGTGTGGAGCTCTCGGTCGAGCATCTCGTTGAGCGCGCGGCGGTTGGGGATGCCGGTGAGGCTGTCGGTGAGCGCCAGGCGCTGCGATTCTTCCAGGAGCCGGCGCGTCTCTTCGTGCAGGCGCGCGTTCTCGACGGCGACGGCGGCTTGAGAGGCGAAATCGAGCATCATGCGGAGCTGGTTCTCGGAGATCTCTTCACCGGGGGGCGAATCGGCATAGAGAATGCCGCGCACGACTTCGCGCGCGATCAGCGGAACCGCGCAATAGGGGCCGCGCCCGTCCTCTAACGGCCGATCCGGGTCACCTTCGTTCCCGAAGGCGAGTTCGACGCTGCGCGAAACGAGGTCGTCCATCGTCGAAGGCGTGCGGTATTCGCGGGGGTCGGCGGCGTGGAGCACGGCGCCCGAGCTATCGCATTCGAGCCGTCGTATGAGGCTGCCGCCGTCGATCGCATCGAAGAGAATGACGCGCTTGAAGTGCAGCGCTTCGCTGACGCCGCGCATGACGGTCGAGAGAATATCGTTGATTTCGAGCGTCGAGTTCAACGTGGTGAAAACTTGCTGAAGGACAAAGAGTTCCGCGTTCTGTGCGGCGTATTCATCTCTCTCCGCTTCGACCATGGCGAGCCGAGAACGCAAACGAGCGACCTCCTCGGCTAGGGCCTCGGGGTCGGAGGATCGCAAACCGGTCCCAGCCTCGCCGGGGGAGAGGCTACTCTCCATCTCTTAAGGTTACGTCAGGCATCTGTAGAAGTTTAGGTAACGTTTGTTAAGGGTTTGTATAGGTTGAGCCAGTTCGTTCATCTTCACGTCCATTCGGAGTACTCGCTGCTCGACGGCGCCTGCCGGGTCGACGACCTCTGCCGCCGGAGCGCCGAGGATGGTGCTCCTGCCGTCGCTCTCACCGATCATGGCGTGATGTACGGGGCGATGGAGTTTTATTACGCCGCTCGCGAGCATCGCTTGACCCCAATTCTTGGCTGCGAAGCCTACATCGCGCCCCGCGGGCGGGCGGACCGCAGCGTACGCGACGAGGCGCACGTCACCCTGCTCGCCGCCGACAGCGTCGGCTATCGCAACCTGAGCACCCTGATCTCAAAAGGCTTTCTGGAAGGCTTCTATTACAAGCCGCGCATCGATATGGACTTGCTCGAGCAATATAACGACGGCCTCATCGTGCTATCCGGCTGCATGTCGGGGATGGTCGCCGCACCGCTGCTCGCCGACGACCGCCCGCGTGCAATCGCGAACGCGCGCCGGTTCTACGATATTTTCGGAGATCGTTTTTACATTGAAGTCATGCGCCACGGCATGCCGGAGGAAGAGAAAATTAACGGCGCCCTCGTGAGCGTTGCACGGGAACTAGGCCTGCCGATCGTCGCTACGAATGATTCGCATTACCTAACGCAGCGCGACGCCCCGGCGCACGATGTGTTGCTATGCATACAGACCGGAAAGACGGTCGCCGACAGCACCCGGATGAAATTTTACGGCGACCAGTTCTACGTGAAGTCGGCCGAAGAGATGGCCGAATTATGGAACGATCTGCCCGAAGCCGTGGAAAACACCGTGGCGATCGCAAAACGCATCGACATGCGGATTCCGGAGCGCGTCTTTCACCTTCCGCATTATCCGGTCCCCAATGACGATCTCGTAGTACGTGACGATGCTACGTATCTGCGAGAACTCTGCGAACGCGGCCTCATCGAACGATATGGCGAGCGGCGCGTTGCCGAGGATCCGGTATTGCGCGAACGGCTCGATTACGAACTCTCGATCATCACCAAAATGGGCTTTGCGTCCTATTTTCTCATCGTTTGGGACTTTATAAAATTTGCCCGCGATCGCGACATACCCGTCGGCCCCGGGCGCGGCTCGGCCGTGGGTTCGATCGTTGCCTATTCGTTGCGTATTACCGATCTCGACCCGTTGCGATTCAACCTGATCTTCGAGCGTTTTCTAAACCCCGACCGCATCTCGATGCCCGATATCGACACCGATTTTTGCGTCGAGCGGCGGGACGAAGTCATCGCCTACGTTCGCGGGAAATACGGTGAAGACCGCGTTGCTCAGATCGTAACCTTCGGGAAAATGCTGGCGAGAGCGGCCGTACGCGACGCAGGGCGCGCGTTGGGGGTCCCGCTTCCGGAGGTCGATAAAGTTGCGAAGCTCATTCCATCGGGACCGGGCGGGATGACGATCGGCGAGGCGCTCGAGCAGATTCCGGAATTAAAGATGCTCAACGATGCGCGCCCCGAGATACGGGAGCTTCTGAAAACTGCACGTGCAATCGAAGGGCTCGCCCGCAGTGCGGGAACGCACGCAGCGGGGGTCGTCATCGGCGCCGAACCCTTGGTCGAACATGCCCCGTTGGTCAAGCTCAATGACGGCGGCGTGAACACGCAGTACGACATGACCTGGATCGAGAAAATCGGCCTGTTGAAGATGGATTTTCTGGGGCTACGGAATCTTACGGTCATGCACGCGGCCGTGCGCGAGATTCGGCGGACCGGCGATCCTTCGTTCTCGCTTGAAGGCATACCGTTCGACGATCGTGCGACCTTCGAGATGCTCTCGCGCGGTGAGACCGCCGGTGTCTTCCAACTTGAAAGTGAAGGCATGAAGCGCGTCTGCACCGAGTTGCGCCCCTCTCGTTTCGAAGACATCATTGCGTTGGTGGCGCTCTATCGGCCCGGTCCGATGGAGTGGATCCCTCAGTATATCGCCATCAAGCACGGACGCCAAAAGCCGACCTATCTCCACCCCATTCTCGAACCGATCCTTTCCGAGACCTATTCGATCGCTTGTTATCAAGAGCAAGTGATGCAAATCGCTCGTGACTTTGCCGGCTTTTCAATGGGGCAAGCGGACGAATTACGCAAGGTAATGGGGAAAAAGCAGAAGGAGAAGATCCCCGTCTATCGGCAGAAATTCGTCGATGGCGCGGTCGCTGTCTCGGGGGTCAGTGTCGCGCTTGCCGAACAAGTCTTTGCGTTCATCGAGCCGTTCGCCGGCTACGGCTTCAATAAATCTCACGCGGCCGCTTACGCTTTGATTTCCTATCAAACTGCATACCTCAAGGCGAATCACCCGTTACCTTATTTGGCTGCGCTCATGGGTTCCGTGCGCGATAAGACCGAGAAACTCGTGGAATATATCGATGTGGCTCGTCGTTTAGGTATTGAAGTGTTGCCGCCCGACGTCAATGAATCGGTGAGCGATTTCGGTGTCGTGGGGGAAAGCATTCGCTTCGGCCTCAGTGCGATTAAAGGCGTTGGCGAGGGGGCGGTGGCCTCGATCGTCTCCGCACGCGAACGGGGTGGCCGATTCCGCGATCTTTTTGATTTTGTCGAACGAATCGACGGAAAGCAGGCCAATAAGCGCGTCCTGGAGGCGCTGGTAAAGTGTGGGGCGCTCGACGCGTTACCCGGTAATCGAGCCGAACAATTAGAGGGAATCGATCGAGCCGTAAGCCTATCGGCGGCGCGTGCGCGCGAGAACGCGCTCGGTCAAACGTCGCTCTTCGGAGAGAGTGTCGGCGATCTCACCGTTCTTCCGGCGCTGGCTCGCATCTCGCCGCCGACGCAGCGGCAGATCCTCAAGTGGGAGCGCGAGATGTTGGGGATTTTCGTCTCCGGTCATCCGCTCGCAGAGCACGAAGAACGATTCGCGCGAATGGGCGTGACGCCGATTCGCGATCTCGCAGCTTGCCAGGATGACGCCGAAGTGAAGATTGCCGGGCTGGTCGCTTCGGTACGGCGAACGATGACGCGCAACGGTGCGCAGATGCTCATCGCGCAGATCGAAGATACTACCGGTTCCTGCGAGGCGATCGTCTTTGCCAAGCAATATGCGACGGCGTCGCCGCTCTTCGCCGCAGACGAAATCTTGGTGTTGCGCGGTCGCGTGCGGATTCGCGAGCGCCTTGGCGAGAACGAGGAGGCAGCTCCGGCGGTCTCCCTGGCGGTCGAGGAGGCTGCGGCTTTCAACGCTCCGGCGGCCGATGCGTTTCCTCCGGTGCGAGGTTGGGTACTCGATCTCCGTTCGCGCGAGCAGGTCGATCGTCTCAGCGCACTCATGGAGCGTTCTCCCGGCGAAGCGCGCGTCATTCTCCGGGCGCAGGGTCGCGAGCGCGAATTGCCGCGACGTCTCGGCGGAGAGCGGCGCATCCGCGCAGAACTCATCGCGATCTTCGGTGACGAGGGCGTTCACCTGCAGAACGAGTAACGAGGAGGCACATGAGGCTCCCAGCTGGGGTTCGTGATTGGCTGCCGCAAGAATTTGCGTATAAACAGAGCGTTGAAGATCGTATCGCCGTCGTTTTCGACCGCTGGTCCTACGCGCGCATATTAACGCCGACTTTCGAAAGTTACGAATCGCTCGAGCGTGGGTTAGGGGAGAAACTCATGCGCCAAACCTTTCGTTTTAGCGATCCGCTCGGCGAAGAATTAGCGCTACGCACGGAGATGACGACCCCGATCGCACGGGTTGTGTCGACCCGCCTGCGCAACGCGAGCCTCCCGATTCGGTTGTCGTATATCGCGCCTGCCTATCGCTACGAAGAGCCCCAGCTCGGAAGGATGCGTGAGTTTACGCAGGCCGGAGCGGAGTTAATCGGCGCTGCCGGGGCCGACGCCGACGCGGAGGCCCTCTTCATGGCAATCGAAACGCTCGATGCCGTCGGGCTCTCCGATGCTCAATTCGATATCAATGATTCGGCAATCGTCGATGGGGCGCTGGCTTCCCTGGGGCTCTCGGCCGCGACCGCGCGCTCGTGGAAGGAGGCGATCGCGGCGCGAAATCTGGTCGATCTCGATGCGTTTGCTCTACGCGATGACGTTCACCCGGAGCGCTATGCGCTCTTGCGTCGCTTGATCGTTACGCGCGGAACCGGCGAAGTGCTCGCGCTGGCTCGCGAGCTCGCCCCGAACCCCGAGGCGCAGGCGGCGATCTATCGCCTCGAACGAATACTCGCGCGTAGTTCCGCGCTCGGCTTCGACGCGCGGATAGCGATCGACCCGGCATTATTGCGAGATCTAGAATATTACACCGGTTTCGTTTTCGAAGGTTTTCTCGGCGATCTCGGCTTCTCGCTCTGCGGGGGCGGTCGTTACGACGCGCTCTTGCCGCGCTTTGGGTACGACGTTCCCGCCGTCGGTTGGATGGTGGGAGTCGAGCGGATTTTGCTCGCACTCGAACGACGGCGCATCGACGAGCGACGGAGCCGTGAAGTCGATGTCTTCGTGGTCGGATCCGACCGTGCGGCGATGCTCGAGCGCGCCCGCGGCCGCCGCGTGCGCGTCGATGTCCGCGGGCTCGACCGAACCGCGGCGATCGCCTACGCTCGACATAAAGCGATCCCTCGCATACTCCTCGCACGCGGCGACGAACTCGAAGAGATCCATCTCGAGGCAGAGGAGCAAGCACCGCAATGAGCTCGCTGACCATCGCGCTGCCGAAGGGTGCTCTTTACGAACGGAGTGCGGCCATGCTCGCGGCGATCGGTATCGTACCTCCGAGCGAGCCCGGGCGTCGGCTGACAATGACGAGTACCGATGGCTCCGCAGAGTTACTGCTGTTGCGCCCCACCGACGTGCCCGCCTACGTGGAATTCGGAGCCGCCGATTGCGGAATCGTCGGTAAGGACACGCTCTGGGAGAGCGAACGCTCGGTGAGCGAGGCGGTCGATCTACGGTTCGGCGCTTGCCGCCTCGTGGTCGCCGCTCGTCGCGCCGACGGTTTTCACGAAGGTGCCCGCTATCCGACGTTTTTACGCGTGGCGACCAAGTTCAAACGGATGGCGTCGCAATATTTTTCGGAGCGCGATATTCCCTGCGAGATTATTGCCTTGCACGGATCGGTCGAACTCGCACCGATCGTCGGGCTCGCCGACGTTATCGTCGATTTGGTAGCGACCGGGAGTACCCTACGAGAACACGATATGGTGGTCGTCGATGAGATCGCTGCATCGACTGCGCGCTTCGTACTCAATCCGGTAGCGTACCGCAGCAAATATTCGCGAATTTCCTCGCTCTGCGAGCTCTTGCAGAGGAATCTCGCTCCATGAGGTTCGTTCGGGCCGACGATGCCCTTGGCATGGCCGCCGTTTTGCGCCGAGGGTGGAGACCACAGCCGAGCCTCGTAGCGCAGGTTGCAGCAATTCTCGCCGACGTCGAAGCGCGGGGAGATCGGGCTCTACTGGAATATACTCGGCGCTTCGATGCTCCCGAGTATCGTCTGACCCACCTGCGCGTTCCGATCCCCATGCCATCGGTCGCACGTGCTGCCTTACACGAGGAGGTCGCCGCAGCGATCGAACGCGCTCGGGAACGTCTCGTCGATTTTCACCGACGTCAACGCGTGGAGGATATTGCCTATCGCTGCGATGACGGTACGGAGTATGCTTTTCGGCGAGAAGCGCTCGGATCGGTGGCAGTCTATGCCCCCGGCGGGAGCGCCGCGCTGCCTTCTTCGGTCCTGATGGGAGTCGTCCCGGCGAAGATCGCGGGGGTGACGCGCACGATCGTTCTCACGCCGCCGCAGCGCGACGGACGCGTGCATCCAGCCGTCGTTTTTGCGGCGAGTCTCTGTGAAGCCGACGAACTCTACGCGGTCGGCGGCGCGCAGGCGGTCGCCGCCGCCGCCTTCGGTACGGCGTGCATCGCTGCGGTCGATAAAATCGTCGGGCCCGGGAACTCGTACGTGACGGAGGCAAAGCGCCAAGTATTCGGGATGGTCGGGATCGACGGCCTCGCCGGGCCTTCGGAGGTCTTGGTGGTCGCCGATGCGGCAGCCTCCTCCGAACTCGTCGTCGCCGAATTGCTCGCTCAGGCAGAGCACGACGCCGAGGCGCGCGTAGCAGTGCTCAGCGATTCGTTCGAGCTTTTAGAGAGTTGCGAGCAATTACTCAATGCGCTCGACGTCTCGCGACTGCCGCGTGGAGCGACGATCGCTACCGCACTCGAGCGCGGAGGTTTTTTTATTGAGGCGCGATCGAAGGGAGAGATCGTCGCGACGATTTCGGCTTTCGCACCGGAGCATTTGAGCTTGCAAGTCGCAGATCCCGAGTTCTTTCTCGCTCACCTTCGCAACGTCGGCGCCGTCTTCGTCGGAGCCGATACGCCGGTTGCCTGCGGCGACTACCTTGCCGGAACCAACCACGTGCTGCCGACCTCGGGATCGGCGCGCTTCGCATCGGGGCTCTCGCTTGCGGATTTTATGCGATCCTATAGCCTCGTGCGCAATTCGTCCGCTCGCATGAAAGGCGACGCTGCCGCGATCGCGGCGTTCGCTTCCTTCGAAGGGCTCGATGCACACGCGCAAAGCGCACGCTTGAGGATGAAATCCTGAGCGTCGCATTGGTCGCGTTCGACCTTGACGGCACGCTCGTAGGTCGAGATACGCAGCTCTCGCCGCGCGTCCGTGCGTGCGTCGCCGCGATGCTCGCACAGGGAACGGCGGGCTGCATCGTGACCGGCCGGATGTACCGGGCCACCGCCCCATTCGTGCGCGAACTGGGCCTTCGAGCGCCGAGCATCTGCTATCAAGGCGCGTGGGTCGTCGAGAGCGAGAGCGAGCGGCGCCTGCTCGATCGACCGATCTCGGCGCAGCTGGTGCGAGAGATTCTCGATGAATTCTCCAACGACGATCTGCACCTACAGCTCTATTCCGAAGACCGATATTATTGCGAACGCAATAATCGCTACGCAGAGCTCTATGCATCGTTAGCGGGCATTGCACCGATCGTCGGACCGATGCGCGAGAGATTTGCAGATTCGAGCGCGACCAAAGCGGTCGTCGTAGCCGACCCGGAGGTCGCCGCGGAGGTAGAGCTGCGCGTACGGCGTCGATTTGGCGACCGGCTCTATATCACGCGTAGCTACCCCGAATTCGTAGAGATGCTCGACCCCGGCGTGGACAAGGGCAGCGCCTTGGAGTACGTTGCGAAACGGTTGCATCTCCCAATGGAGCGGGTTCTCGCGATCGGCGATTCCTGGAACGACCTACCGATCATCGACGCTGCGGGAATAGGTGTTGCGATGGGGAGCGCTCCGCCCGAGGTTCGCGCGCGTGCCGATGCCGTGGTCGGCGCCGTTGACGAAGACGGAGTCTGCGAAGCCCTGGAACGGTTCGTGCTACGATGAAAAGCGGGCGTACGGGGCGCAGGCGTCGGCGCGGCTCTCGAATTCGCCCGTTCGCGCTTATGGCGGCCGTCGTTGCTCTGTTGCTTACGACCGGATTGCTCTGGGCGGCAACGTGGCCGGGCTTTCGGCCTGGAAGCGTTGGGGTTGTCGGGAACCACCGCGTCCCGACGGCGCGCATCCTCGCTGCTGCCGCGATCGACCCGCGGGCGAATATATGGCTGCAATCTTCCTCGGGGATATCGGCGCGGGTGCTCGCCATACGCGCTATTGAAGCGGTTGCGGTGCACCGTTCGCTACCGAATCGCGTGATGCTCGATATTCACGAGCGAACGCCGGTGGCGCAGCTCTTCGCCGGTGACGGCAACTGCGTGGTCGACGGCTCGGGGCATCTCTTTCCGGCACTACCGGAGGATCGCTCCCTCCCCGCGGTCATAACCAAGGAGATGCTCTGTCGCGTACGTCGTATCCCGGCAGCATCGGCGACCTTGCATCTGCTCGCCGTCTTGCGCCGCGCAGAGGCCGCGGGAATTCGGCTCGTGGCGCTCGCTCACGATCGATATGGGGAGGATCGTGCGACGCTCGCCGACGGAACGCTGCTCTTCATCGGCGACGGTACGCAGCTCGAGCGGAAATTCGCGGAAGTTCGTGCGCTCGAGGAACGGTTGCACCGGAGTTGGAGCAACGTAAAAGCCCTCGACCTTCGCGCTCCTTCGACGCCGGTGGTTGTCGATGGAAGAAAGATCGAGGGCGGTGGACTATTGCCGATTAATGCGATGAAAGATCGAGGTACACGAGTACCTGACCGTTTGCCAACGAAAACTTCATCGAGTCATTCGCGTGCAGCTTCGAAAAATCTACGGTCGGACGCCCCGCAGCGAGCGTCGTCTCCAAGCCGTTCTGCATCGTCACCGTGACGTGTTTCGCGTCGACGACCTTGATGACTTTCGCGGTATAGGTACCGTCGGGGATCATCGTAGCGCTCACGACGTTGGCAGCGAGTGCCGTCGCGCCGAGCACGAGCGTGGCGAGCAGGGTGGTAAGCAACGTGCGTATCTTCAAGACGGGTACCTTATCTTCAGGGGGTGGAGGGGGCAGTAGTTTAGGATTCTAGCGCAAGTGCTGCCCGCTCATCAAGCCCCGCCCCGCTCTTTCTCTCGCCGGCGATGCCGTGGCTCTCGTCGATAGCGAACTGGTCGACAAGCTCCTCGAGGCCACCGGACTGCTCCTGCAGGAGCAGTGCCTCTTCGGCGAGGCGGGTCGCGGCGTCGGCATTCTGCGAGCCCAGGGTACTCGAGCGCTCGATTCGGGTGCCGAGCGCTTCGATCGCCGACTGCTGTTCGGTGGAAGCACGCGCCACGTCGGCGGTGCGCTGTTCGATCTCCGAGACGCTCTCGAGAATTTGGTTCGCGGTGATCGTCTGTTCGCGCATCGTCGCCGCGGCTTCGTGGGTCATCGCGCCCATCTGTTCGCTCGCCTTCGCCAGCTCTTCGGAGGCGCGGGCCTGCTCGTTGGTTGCGAGGCTGATCTCACTCATCAGCGTCGCGACCTCCGAGACGCGCTTGGAGACATCCGACATCATCGCGTTGACGGATTGCGCGAGCGTTGCGCTCTCTTTTACCTGCACGTTGGCTCGCCCGGTCCGTTCGAGCACCGCCGAGGTCCGGCGTTGAATGTCGGCGACGAGTGAGGCGATCTGCTTTACCGAACTCGCAGAGTTTTCGGCGAGCTTGCGCACTTCGTCGGCGACGACGGCAAAACCACGGCCATGCTCGCCGGCGCGCGCGGCTTCGATGGCGGCGTTGAGCGCAAGCAGGTTCGTTTGATCGGCGATCTCTTCGATCAGGCCGAGAATCTCACCGATCTGCCGAGAGGCTCCGTCGAGGCTCTCCATCTCGACGACGACCGAGCTGACCAGTGAGGTCATCTGGTCGATGCCCGTCGAGAGGCGCGAGATTTCATTCTGTCCGGTCCGCACGTGCTGGTCGGTCTCGGTCGATTCCGTTCCGACGCGTTTGGCATTGCCTGCGACCTGAACGATCGATGCCGACATCTCTTGGGTGTTGGCGACGGCCTGTTCGACAACGGTCGCCAGGTTGAGCAAATTCTGATCCATCTCTTGAATCGATGCCGTCATTTCCGCGATCGAACTCGAGATATCCGAAACGCGTCGGGCGACCGCTTCGGCGTTGTCGGCGACCGTACCCGAACCGCGCGCGACATCGGCGGAGTAACGCAGTGCATCGCCGAGGGTTGCAAGTTCGTCTTGAACGCGCCGGTCGACGTCGCGCGAAACCTCGGTGCTCGTTGCGCTCGCAGCTTTCACCGAACGCGTAGCAATTTGAATGCGTCCGACGAGAGAACTCAGGCGGTCGCCCAATTCGTCGATCGATTGCCCGAGTCTACCGAGGACGTCGTTTCCGCTCCAACCCGTGCGAGCGGTGAGATCGCCGCGCCCCATCGCTTCGAAGACCGTAACGCAGCGATTGATGTTGCGAAGGAGCCGGATGCGCAAGAGCGAGAACGCGATAACCACGACGATCAATGCGAAAATTGCGCCCGCGACCAAGACCCCGAGAGCGAGGTTTTTGGCCTTGATCAATGCGGCATAGCGAACATCTGCCGCGCGATTGAGCGCTTCGAGCACCGCGCGGCCGTCGACGTTTTGCCGGGTATACGCGTCGGCGAGCGCGCCCTGCAATTGCACCAAGGCTTGGTTTTTTTTGCCCTGTTGAAGGAGGCCGATCGTCGCAAGCGATTCAAAATCGTACGCACCGGCGCTCTTGGTAAATGCGGCAACTTCTTTGCTCGTACTGGAATCTTTCCCGGTAAGCTGTGCGAGTGCGCGCTCGTCCTTCGGGAATTTACTGACGAGTTGCACCGCCGATTTCAAGGATGCCGCCGCGCGCGTCGGATCGGTGTTCGTCGCTGCTTCCAGCGACGCAGCACGCAGCCCATTTGCATCGTCGGCGACACGCGCGTACGCGAGCTCGCCCTTCACGATTTTGTCATGCAACGTTGAAGCTTGGGTTGCAATGAGGTTGGTGACGAAGAATGCCGCCGGGATAACCGCCAGTACGACGATAAAGACGATGACGGCGGAGATCACGAGGCCGCGCTCGATAGAGGTTCGCTTCTGGCTCATCCCGGGCAGGCTTCGTCCTACTTGGGGCGTTCTCCTCAAGAGGAGCTGCGCGAGGAGGCGCCAAGATGCTGGGAAGCGGCATTCTCGGCAGGGATAGTAGGGGTTCTTCCCCGATGGCCCAATATATGGGGGACACCGGCGTTAATATTTTAGGATGTGAATGAAGCAAGGCACCCTGTGCGGCCTCGACATCGGCACCACGAAGACGTGCGTGGTCGTTGCCGCCGAAGGGCCCAACGGCCTCGAGATTTTGGGCTTCGGCGAGGCCCCGTCGCTGGGTATGCGCCGCGGTGTCGTCGTCGATCTCGAACAAACGGTGAAATCGATCGAGGCGGCGACGGAGAAGGCCGAGCGGATGTCGGGAATTCATATCGAGGAGGCGATCGTCGGGATTACCGGCGAGCACGTCCGCAGCGTCAATAATCGAGGGGTCGTCTCGGTCGCGAACGACGACCGTGAGGTCGAGGCAATCGACGTCGATCGGGTCGTCGATGCCAGCAAGATCATCAACGTCCCGAGCGACCGCCAGATCGTGCACGCGCTCCCACGCTTCTTCACCGTCGACGGCCAGGACGGTATCGTCGACCCGGTGGGAATGGCGGGCGGCCGCCTTGAGGTCGACACGCATATCGTCACTGCGGCGAGCAGCTTTCTTTCGAACGTGCTCAAGTGCGTTCATCGTGCCGGGATCGAATCCGCGGGGATCGTCTTCGAGCCGTTGGCGAGCGCCGCGGCGACCCTGCTCCCCGAGGAGCAGCACGTCGGCGTGCTTCTGCTCGATATCGGCGGCGGCACCACCGATATCGCTGTCTACTCCGGCGGAAGCGCGATCTATACGGCGACGATTCCGGTCGGTGGCCAGATTCTTACCAACGATATCGCGCTCGGCCTCAAGACCTCGCTCGCCGTGGCGCAGGAGGTAAAGCATCGTTTTGGGCTGGGAGACGAGCAGAGTGGTGCGGCGCGTACCTTCTCCGTACAGTCGCTCGACAGCCGAAACCAGCGCGAGGCGGACACCCACGAGCTGAACTCGATCGTCGTGCCTCGCGTTCTCGAGACGCTGCGGATGGCACGAGCGAAGGTCTTCGAAAACGTTCCGCGCGACCTCGTCGTCGGCGAAGTCGTTCTCACCGGCGGCGGTGCGCAGTTGCCCGGGCTCGAAGCGATCGCTGAAAAGACCTTTGAGGCTCCCGTGCGTATCGGTATCCCGGCAAACCTCGGCGGAACGATCGAGGCATTGGCTTTTCCGCAATACGCAACGGCGATCGGCCTCGTCCTCTTCGCCCGCAAGAGCGAATTGGCCGGTGTCGAATCGGCGCGGAGCGGCTCGCTCATGACTCGGCTACGCGGATGGCTCGCGGCGCTGTGGAATTAAATCTCTTTCATACGGAGGAAACGATGGCTGAAGCAAAACGTTATGTTCCCGAACACGCGGCGACGATCCGCGTCATCGGCGTCGGTGGGGGCGGATGCAACGCAATCAATCGCATGATCGAAGCGGGGTTGACGGGCGTAGATTTCTTCGCCGTCAACTCCGACGTTCAGGCCTTGCGTAATTCGCTGACGGAGAATACGGTACAGATCGGGACAGGGATGTCGCGCGGTCTCGGGGCGGGGGCAAACCCGACGCTGGGCCGGGACGCCGCCGAAGAATCGCGCGAAGACCTCGCGATGATCGTCGACGGTGCCGATCTCGTCTTTATCGCCGCCGGCATGGGTGGTGGAACGGGGACCGGTGCCGCACCGGTACTCGCCGAACTCGCGCGGGAATCCGGCGCGTTAACCATTGCGGTCGTTACCAAGCCCTTTGCCTTCGAGGGGCGCAAGCGCATGGAGGCCGCCGAACGCGGTATCGCGCAACTCGAAGCGAAGGTCGATACGCTCATCACGATTCCGAACGAACGGATCTTCCAGGTCATCGAGAAGAAGACGCCGTTGAACGAGGCGTTCAGCTTCGCCGACGACGTCCTTCGCCAGGGCATCGCCGGTATCAGCGACCTGATCACCCAGCCCGGGCTCATCAACCTGGATTTTGCCGACGTCAAAGCGGTCATGACCGACGCGGGCACGGCGATGATGGGTATCGGCGAAGGATCGGGGGAGCATCGTGCCGCCGATGCCGCGCAGAAAGCGATCGCGTCGCCGCTGCTCGATACCACTATTGACGGCGCGCGCGGCGTGATTCTCAATATCACCGGCGGTAGCGATCTCTCGATGTATGAAGTGAATGAAGCGGCCGAGATGATCAGCCGTAGCGTCGATCCCGACGCACAGATTATCTTCGGGGCAAGCCTCGATCCCAATCTTCAGGGGCGCGTGCGCGTGACGGTACTCGCTGCTGGGTTCGGGCCGATCCGTCGCACGGAGTCGAACGGATTCGCCTTTGAGAAGACGCGCATCGAGACCGTCACTCCGGTCAATATGGACGATATCGAAGTCCCGGCCTTCCTCCGCTATCGCGGGGGCTAACGAATTGGCGGGGTACGGCGCAAAAATACTTCTCGATTCGCTCGCACCATCCGGGGAGCGCTTGACCACGATGGAGGTCTGCTTTCCCCGCTTCGTGCTGGCGGAGTTCAACACGCACCGGCAATTTTCGCGCAATAGCGCGAGTTCGCGCGCGATTCCAACCTCGAAGCTAGTCGAACGCGTCCTCACCGACCCCGTTTTGCCCTTGGAGTGGGGGCGCAATCAGCCCGGGATGGCGGCTTCGTCGTTGCTCGATCTCGAGGCGATCCGCATCGCCGAACGCGCGTGGTTGCGCGCCCGCGATGAAGCAGTCGAATCCGTGCGGGAATTGCAGGCATTGCAGGTTCACAAACAGATTCTCAATCGGCTCCTCGAACCGTTCCTCTGGCATACAGTGATCGTTACGGCGACGGAGTGGACGAATTTTTTCGCGCTCCGCTGCACGCCGCAAGCGCAACCGGAGATCCGCGAGGTCGCGTTAAAGATGCGCACCGAATACGAACGCCATCGCCCTACGCCCTTGAGCGAAGGGCAATGGCATACGCCGTTGTTACAAGAGGACGAGCACGAACTCGACGTTGAACTGCGTAAACGCGTGAGTGCGGCGCGCTGTGCACGCGTCTCCTATCTCACGCACGACGGTTTAAGAGATCGTTCGAAGGACCTCGAACTCTGCGAACGCCTTATGGAACAGCATCACTTGAGCCCATTCGAGCACGTTGCAACACCGGCGCCGGGAGCGAACGCTAATTTTCGCGGTTGGCGCCAAATGCGTGCCGAAGTCGAGTCGCTTGCGTGGCTTACGCACTCAGCGGGCGCATAATACCGAGATGCGGGTCGAAGGCTTCGGCGAAATCCAATGCCGGCAGAGCGCGCCCGTACAGAAAACCTTGAGCGAGTTCGCAGCCACAGTCGCGTAAGAAGTCGGCCTGCGCTTTCGTCTCGACGCCCTCTGCCTGAACCTGTAGTCCCAGCGCGTGTGCCATCGCGATAATCGCCGAAACAATCGCAAGATCGTTGGCATCATTTGGAATATCGTGAACGAAGCTCTTGTCGATTTTAATTTTGTCGATGGGGAAGCGCTTGAGGTATGAAAGTGACGAGTAACCCGTTCCGAAATCGTCGAGAGCGAGCGAGATTCCGAGGTGCTTGAGCTGGCGCATGATCCCGATCGAATCCTCCGCATTATGCATCGCAACCGACTCGGTTATTTCAAACTCCAACCGCTCCGGTGCGAGCGATGCCTGCCGAAGGGCGTCCTCAATGGCGGCGACGAGCTGGAGGTGGAGAAATTGGCGGCTACTGAGATTTACTGCAAGGTCGAGCCGAATGCCGTATTGCGTCTCCCATCGATGCACTTGTTCGGTCGCGGTCCGGAAGACCCACTCGCCAAGGGCGATGATGACGCCCGAGGCCTCGGCTTGGGGGATGAATGCATCGGGGAGGCCGATGACGTTTCCCGACTGAGGCCAGCGACAGAGTGCTTCGACACCGACGATCCGATCGTTCCGTAGGTCGACGACGGGTTGGTAGTGAAGGCAAAACTCACCGAAATCGAGCGCTCGTGCGAGGCGCTGCCCCGTCGAATATCGGCGTGGATACATGCGCTACTTCAGAAGATCGCGCGATACGGCGGCATGTGGGGCTCTTCATCCTCGCCCCCCGGCTTACCTTGCATGGAGGAATAGAGGGGCGAAGGCTGCACCGCACCGAGGGCGATGCGGGCGCTCTCCTCGGCGAGGTCGGTGAGGATAAATGCGCGTTCCAGCGAGTCGGCGATGACGGAGAGCCCATGGCGCTCCATGAGGATCGTATCGACGCCGCGAGCGAAAATCTCGGCTCCCGATTCGGCGAGCTCCGCGCTTCCTGCTGCTGCGTAGGGCACCCACCCAACCGCTCCCAGCGTCTCCATCGCACCTACGGTGTCGCGCGCAAAGAGGCGGCCGCGTTTACTCCAGATCACGCACGCCGTCGGGTGGGTGTGCACGAGAGCGAGTGCGTCGGGGCGCGCCCGATAGGCTGCGAGGTGCAGCGGCAGTTCGCTGCTCGGGCGTTGGTTCGCATCGCGTGCCCCACCGATTGGAGCGACGCGGACGATATCGCTTGGGGTCAGGCGTTCGAGGGAGCGCCCCGAAGGCGTGACGAGAATATCTCCGTCATCGAGCTTTACGCTGATGTTCCCGCTGCTCCCGGCGACGAGTCCGCGCTGCCAAAGCCGCATGGCAGCGTCGACGATCTCCGTTCGTACTTGCGATTCCGTTTTGCTTGCAGCCATCGCGTCGCTCAGAAACCTGTCGGGTGCCAGATCGTTTTAATTTCGCAAAAATCCGCTATCGCATCGAGCGACTGCGCGCTCTCGTTGAAATAATCCGCGGCACGACGGAGAGGAAACGCAAGAATTCGTTTGATTGCTGCTGCGGATTCACGTTCGATCTCGCTCCACTGCGCGAGATCCTCGCGGGCGCAGGCGATCGCTTCGATGCCGTCATGCTTGGCCATCGCGGGCCCGATCTCGCTGCGAAACCCGGTGAGGACGTTGATGACGCCCGGCGGAATATCAGCGAGCGCAATCGCTTCTGCAAGCGCGACCGCAGGGCGCGGATCGCGCTCGGACGCGAGGAGGACGACGGCATTCCCGGCGACGAGAGGGGGCAGCAGCGCCGAAAGGGCTCCGAGGAAGATTGGGCTCTGCGGGGCGAGGATGCCCACCACGCCCATCGGCTCGGCCGTCGAACAATTGAAATGCGGGCCTGCGACGGGATTGCGCGAGGAGAGAAGCGCGGAGTATTTGTCGCACCAACCTGCGTACCATAGGACGCGATCGATCGCCAGATCGATCTCTTCGCGAGCGCTTGGTGTATCGCGCTCCGGGCTCGCCCCGACCGCTTCGATATACTCGGAGCGTCGCGCCTCCAGCATCTCCCCGAGACGGTAGAGCATTAAGCCGCGAAGCTGCGGGTCGAGTGCCCACCAGCGGACCTGTGCCGCACGTGCAGCCGTTACCGCTTCGCGCAGATCTTTCCGCGACGCCCGAGCGATATTCGCTAAAAATTCCTTGCCGTCCCAGAGTGGAGTGCTACGCGCAGATTCGGAGCGTACGAACGCACCGTTGATAAAGAGCTTGTACATTTTGCGTACGCCGACGCGTTGTTGCCGTGTTGGCGCGGTTCGCTCGCCCATGGCGAGGCGCTTTCGACGTGCAGGAAGCGCAATGCTGCAGCGAGCAACAGGGGAGGCCGTGGAACTCTTGCTGGTCAGGCACGGAATCACCACCTGGAACAGCTCCGGGCGTTTCCAAGGGCACAGCGATATCCCCCTATCGCCTGCGGGGCTGCTGCAGGCAGAGGCCGTTGCGCGAGCGCTTGCGGCGGAACGAATCGATGCAGCGTACGCGAGCGACCTCGTGCGAGCCGCGGTGACCGCTTCGACGATCCTCGCCGGGAGAACGGTGCCGCTCGTGCTCGACGCTCGCCTTCGCGAATTCGATTTCGGGGCATGGGATGGCCGAACGTGGGCCGAGATCACCGCGGCGTTCCCTACGGCCGAAGGCGTGGCATCGACCTCCGCGCGCGATTACCACCCTGAGGGCGGGGAGAATTTTGCTGCGGTACGTCGGCGCGTTCGCGCCTGGTTTCTCGAACGAGCGCCCTACGACGGGCGACGGATTCTCGTCGTCGCCCACGCCGGAACGCTCCACGCACTGCTTGCCGAGTTGTTGGGAAGCAGCTTCGATGCGATGGCCGTGCGCTTTACACATGCATCGATCACGCGCATTGCGTATGCCGATGGGAGCGCGCGCATCCTCACGCTCGACGATACCGCGCATCTTCGGGCGCCGCTAGTGCCTCCAATAACATCTCCGCCCCTTCGAGAAGGCGCACTCCCGGACGATTGAAATAGGCGTTGCCGTCGAGGATGATAACGCGCCCATCGGCGACTGCACGAAGGTCGCGCCAGGCCGCATATCGATCGAGGTCGGCGACCGCTCGGCGCGCCTTCGGCAGGTCGAAACCGCACGGTGCAATCGCGATACAATCGGGATCGCTCGCAGCGATCTCTTCCCAACTCACGGCGCGTGCGGGTGCGTATGGGAATTCGATCGTCGAACGGATACCGAGCATCTCGAGAAGATCGGGTGTCCAGTGACCGGGGGCAAACGGTGGATCGCTCCATTCGAGAAAGAGGAGGCGCGGTGGGACGGGGAGTTCGCGGCGTGCGCGCGCGCGTAGCCCCGAGGCTCGCTGGTCGAGATTCGCGGCGAGGCTCCCCGCTTCGCCTTCATGTCCGGTGAGCGAGCCCAGGGTTCGAATGGTATCGAGGACCTCGGCAAAGGAGCATGGTTCGAGCGCAATAATGCGAGGGTCGCCGCGCAAACGCCGCACCGCCGAAGTTACCCGATCGTAGGAAACAGCGCAGACCTCGCAGAGCTCCTGCGTGACGATCAGATCGGGCTCGAGGCGTTCCAATAGTGCGCCGTCGAGGTGGTAGATGCTCGAACCCTCGTGAATGCCGCTGCGAACGTGGCGATCGATGCTCGCCGCGTCGCTCTCTGCAGGGAGTGCTGAGGATGTGAGGGCCGGAAGCCTTCCCGCTTGCACCGGAAAGTCGCACTCGTGCGTAACGCCGACGAGATCGTCGCCTGCTCCGATAGCAAAAAGGATCTCCGTTGCGCTGGGCAGCAGGCTAACGATGCGGATGTTACTGCCCTTGGGCGAGCGAATAGCCGCGCTCGCCGTTAAACGTATAGAGCCCCTCCGTCTTAATGACGTCGAAGCCGGCAGCGTACATCGCGTCGATGATTTCGGCGACGCGCCTTCCATCAAACGGCTTGCCTTCGAATCGCAACGACCATTGATCGCTCCAAAAGGTATCGGGGTTTCCCTCCGGCCAAACCTTCGTTCCGCGATTGGCAATGACGACGAGTTTCACGCCCTCGAGAGCGATACGCTTGGCACGCGCGGCGATCTCATCGGGATTCCCATCGCGTTGATCGATGAAAATATCGACCCCTACATGCTCTTTTTTCGGCGGGGTACCCGCCGCACGGATCGAGAGATCCATCGTCGCTCCGGCTGCATAGCGGGCGGGAGCCAGGACCGCAGGCTCGCGGCCGAGGCGGGCAATGACGGCGTCGGCGAATTCCCGGGTTCCGACTTTTTCCTTCGATACGCCCTCTTTGTAGATGTCGTAGGTGTGAATCCCGTCTTCGATCGCCGTTAGCCATGCGTTGTGCGCCCGTTCGGCAACATCGCCTTGCCCGATATGAACCAGCATGAGGAGCGCGCCATGAAGGAGCCCCGACGGGTTCGCGAGATTCTGCCCTGCGCGCCGCGGAGCCGAGCCGTGGATCGCTTCGAACATCGAGCAATGATCGCCGATGTTCGCCGAGCCGGCGAGCCCGACCGAGCCGGTGATCTGAGCCGCGACGTCGGAGAGAATATCGCCGTAGAGATTGGGCATAACGATCACATCGAATGCCTCGGGGGTATCCGCGAGCTTCGCCGCGCCGATATCGACGATCCAATGCTCGTGTTCGATATCGGGGTAGTCTAATGCAATCTCCTCGAACGTACGGTGGAACAAACCGTCGGTAATCTTCATGATATTGTCTTTAGTAAAACAGGTTACCTTTTTACGTTTGTTCGCGCGAGCGTACTCGAAGGCATAGCGAATAATACGTTTACTCGCCGGACGAGAGATCAGTTTTAGGCATTGGGCGACCTGATTGGTCTGTCGATGTTCGATGCCGCCATAGACGTCCTCTTCGTTCTCGCGCACGATCACGATGTTCATTTTCGGGTGCTTCGTGGAAACGAATGGATGGAGCGAGGCGCATGGGCGAACGTTGGCGTACATGCCGAGCGTCTTTCGTACGGTAACGTTGAGGCTCTTGAAGCCTCCGCCCTGAGGCGTGGTTATCGGGGCTTTTAGGAAAACCTGCGTTCGTCGTAGCGATTCCCATGACGAGGGCTCGATCCCGCTGTCGAGCCCGCGGCGGTAAACGGCTTCGCCGATCTCTATTTTCTCGATCTCGATGCGAGCGCCCGCTTCGGTGATGATGCGTAGGGTCGCATCCATGATCTCCGGGCCGATGCCGTCACCGTCGGCGACGGTGATTGGAACGCGTCGTTCATTTGTCGTCATAGATTCGTGGTATTAGACGCGGCGGCTACGCCGCCTGTTCGTCTTGGTTCTTATCGAACGCAGCGAAACGTCGCATAGACGTATGGATAATCGGAATAGAACCAGTTGCGAAAGCTCGGGCGAATGAGCGTGTGCGCGGTCACCGGCGAGGCGCCTTTCAGAACATAATGTCGGCCGTCGAAAAAATCGGCGGAGTACTCGGGATAGGTGGGCATCGGCGTAAAATGCGGAAACGGGGCGAACGGCGTTCCCGTCCATTCCCAGCCATTGCCTACCAAACCCTCGACGCCCCAGGCGCTCGCCCCCGATGGGCTCGCCGTGACGGGTTCGGGGTCGTAGCGGCGAAAATTGAAGTTCCCGTGGCGCTCGGAGGGCGGCTCGTCCCCCCACGGATAGCGTCGTAATTCTCCCCACGGCGACGTAAAAGCAGCGCGGTGATACTCGGCCTCGCTTGGAAGGCGGGCACCCTTCCAAGCAGCATACGATTGGGCTTGTTCGTGCGTCACGTAGACGGGCCAGGATTTTGGAAGCGGCAGGCGTTCGTAGCAGGCGCGCAGGCGCCACGAGCCGTCGACGCGCTCCCAGAAGTGAGGAGTCGGGCCTCCCTCCTCCACGAAGGCGAGCCAGTCACCGTTGGTGACGTTATAGCGATCGATGGCGAATGCTCCGACGTCGCATGTATGTTGGTCGCGTTCGTTATCCCAGGTGAATTCATGGCCGTCGGAGGGGTAGCCGAGAACCGCGCTGCCGTGCGAGATAGAAATGGGCTCGTGCACCGGGACCCGATCGTCCCGATGCGAGAATATACGGCTGCTTTTCTTAGCGTACGAAAGCTCGTGGACGATATACATCAAGGTTTCATGATGCATCGCTTCATGTTCGAGAATGGTGTCGATCGCGAGGCGGTCCGCGGGCCGATCCGCGCGCAAGGCGGCCATTACCCGGTCGTCGCACGCTCCGACAAAGCGCTCGACCTCCTCCCGAGCGGGCCACCGATCGACCGCGAGATCGTTGGCCTGCCGACGATCCTCGGGGTCGATTCCTCGGCGAAAAAGCTCTTCGAGGGCATCGTCGATCGGCGCTTCGTTGCGAGATCGCCGATTGAGCGTCAGGAAGCTAAACGCAGGAAGGTGCCCGTGATAGAAGACGAAGGGGTGCCGGAGCGGGATCGGTGCTTCCCAATAGGCGTCGTTCGAAATCGTCGATAAAATTGCGCGAGTGCGCGCCCTATTCTGAATATAGGACGATTCAAGCGCCGTCACGGTCTCTACCGTTGGTCGCTGCGAGCATGGCCTCGAACTCCGTCGCCGGCAAGGCCGCCGAATAAAGAAATCCCTGAGCGAGGCGACAGCCGTAGTCGCGTAAGAAGACGGCTTGTTCTTCGCGCTCGACGCATTCGGCGACGGTTTCCAGGCCCAAGCTCGCCGACATTCCTACCAGGGTTTTTACGATGGTTTCATCTTCGCGCTCGCGCCCTATTCCTTCCACGAACGAGCCGTCGATTTTCAAAACATCGAAGGCAAAACGGCGCAGATATGCAAGCGAAGAATAGCCGGTTCCGAAATCGTCGATCGCCGTCCGCACCCCCGACCCCTTGATCTCACGCACGATCGCAATCGCCTGCTCGACGTCGCTCATCGCGACGCTCTCGGTGATCTCGATCTCTAAGAGGCTGGGCTCGAGCCCCGAGTGGTCGAGGGCCGCCATAATCTCGCCACGTACATGTCGATGGTGTAGCTGACGTGCCGAAAGGTTCACCGCGAGGCGGAGCGGGCCAAAACGTTTCACCCAGGCACTGGCCTGGAGGGTTGCCGTCTTGAGAACCCAGCGCCCGAGATGTACGATCAGCCCCGAGATCTCGGCGCTGGGTATGAAATGTCCCGGCTCGATAAGCCCGGATCCCGGATGTTGCCATCGCACGAGTGCCTCGGCGCCGACGATACTTCCATTCACGAGATCGATTTGCGGTTGGTAGTAAACGCGGAACTCGTTTCGTTCGAGCGCGCGTCGCAGCAGCCGCTCCTGCGTTAGACGCATGAGGATAGGAGCCTCAAGGGTCGCATTGTAAAAGTAGACCCCCCCCCGGCCGCGATCCTTTGCCCGCGACATCGCAATGTCGGCATTTTTCACCAGTGCGTCGCTATCGAGCCCATCCTCGGGATAGACGGCGATGCCGATGCTTGCTGAGAGGAACTGTTCGAAATCGTCGATAGCAAAGGGCTCTTCGAGAGCGTTGATTACCTGCTCTGCGACATCTCGCAGTCGGTCGTTCGTGCCGGCATCATGTAGGAGAATTGCGAATTCATCGCCACCCATGCGCGCAACGGTTCCAAGCGATGCAAAGAGCGCTTCAATGCGCGTCCCTACTGCCTGTAGAAGCCGGTCCCCTAGCCGGTGTCCGAGCGTCTCGTTGATATCCTTAAACCGGTCGAGCCCTAAAAAAAGAACGGCGACGCGTTGCATGCGAAGCGGAGCTGCGTCGATAGCGGTGCGGAGGCGCTCGCGCAGGCCGCTTCCGTTGGGAAGCCCGGTCAAGGCATCGACGTAGGCCATCCGCTGAAGATGAAGGCGCACGCGCGAACGCTCGATAAAGCTTTGCACCAAGGTCGCGAGCAGACCCAAAAACTCGACGTCGGTATCGGTGAAAACTTGCCCCGCCTCAAACTCGGAGAAAATCACGGCACCGTAACGCTCTCCTGCGATATCGATGGGGACGGCAAGCACGTCGGCGCTCGATATCGGCGAGGAGTCGTTCGTCGACGCCACGATTTGCGCGGCGATGGTTGCGAGGGCCGGGTCGAGTTCGGCGCTCTCTGCCCCGTCGGCACGGGCGACGGCTCGTGCAGAGCGTCCGGAGATCTCGGCCACGCTCCCGCTCCGGGCTCCGAAGATGCGACAGCCCAAACGCAACGCCTCGACCATTCCCTCGAGGGGGTCACCCGCGGCGCTGGCAATCGCGTAAAGGTCTCGTACTCGGCGGGCCTCTCTATCCGCGCGTTGTCGAGCCTCTTGGCGGAGCGTCACATCTTGGAGAATTGCATAGACGCCGATGATTTCGTCTCCGCTATACTGCGGAATCAAGGTAACGTCTAAAGGAACGGCACTTCCGTCGAGCCGGTAACATTCCAAGGCGAGCGAACAGCCTTCGCCCGATATCGCTTTTGCAAAGTGTCGCTGCGCCGTCGAAAGAAAGGCAGCGGTAACCAGCTCTTCAAACGAGCGGCCTTGCAATGCTTCGACTTCATAACCACCGATGCGTGCGGCCGCATTATTCGCTTCGGTAATGATCCCGCTGCGATCGATCGCGACAACCCCATCGGGATTCGCCTCGAAGAGCGAGCGCAGACGACGCACGCTCTCGTAACGCTCGCGTTCGATCGTCGCCAGTGCCTCTCGTTCCTTGCGTTGGTCGGTATCATCATGAAGAATCGAGTACATGCCCGCAAATTCACCGCGCTCGAATAGCGGGAGGCTCTTTATCGAGAGATAGCGCGTGGAACCGCCGCTGGATGGCAGAACGACATCATATTCTTGAGTAATCCCCGAGTTGGCGCGGGCGAAATAGATGTCATGCTCTGCGTGAAGATCGGCTGGAAGAAAGTCGTGAAAATGACGCCCGAGGAGATCGGCAAAGCGTGCCCCGGGAGCTTCGAGAGCGGCTTCGTTAACATCGGCGATATAACCGTCACGATCGACGATAATTATCGGGTCGGGATTATCGGCGAAGAGCGCTCGAAATCGCGCCTCGCTCTCGAGAATGCTATCTCGTGCGGCATATTCGCGAGTGATATCTTCGACAAACGAAACGATCGACAGTCTGTCGTCGTCTTGCTCGGTGGCTCGCGTCCAGCGGCAAACGATCGTTCTGCCGTCGCTGCGGATATTTCGATTGATATTAACGCGCTCGTGTTGGCGCCGCTCGCGAAGCCGAGAGCTTCGTTCGGCAACTGCAGTTCGATCTGCCGGGTGGACGAGCGCGCTCTCCTCGACGGTTTTTCCCAACGCCTCTTCGGCTTCGATGCCGAAGAGGTTGGTCGCGCTCCGAGACCAGTAGGAAATGCGGAGGTTTCGATCCCAGCCGACGATTGCGGTCCTTGCGTGCAGCAAGAGCGGTTCGATACGCTCGAGGAAGCTTGCGTCGTATATTGCCGGTGCCATCGCGTCTTATGCGAGATATTCGCGTAGGCCGTGGACGCCGCCCTCGCGGCCGAAGCCACTCTCACGAAAGCCGCCGAACGGGGATGCTGGATCGAAGCGATTGAAGGTGTTACACCAGACGACGCCGGCCTTGAGCTGTTGCGCAACCGCCATGTTTGCGCTGCCGCGCTCGCTCCAAACTCCCGCTGATAGGCCGTAGGGCGTGTCGTTTGCCTTTTCAATCGCTTCTTCGGGGGTGCGAAAGGTCATGACCGCAAGGATGGGGCCGAATATCTCCTCGCGTGCGATACGGTGCGAGCTTTCGACGTTGGTGAAAAACGAGGCTCGGTAGAAATAGCCTTTCTCAGGGAGCGTGCATCGCTGTTGGATCAAGGTCGCCCCCGCTGCGACGCCGCTGCGGACGAGTTCGTCGATTCGATCGAGCTGAGAGCGAGAATTGATCGCACCGATATCGGTATTTTTGTCGAGCGGATCGCCGATTCGAAGGCGGTCGATCCGTTGCTGGAGCCGGTCGACGATTTCGTCGAGCATCGATTCTTCGACCAACAGCCGAGAGCCGGCGCAACAGACATGTCCTTGGTTGAAGTAGATACCCCGCACCACCCCTTCGATCGCCTGATCCAGCGGCGCATCGGCGAAGAGAATATGCGCGGCCTTCCCACCGAGTTCGAGCGTCAAACGCGTCTCTCGCCCGGCAAGCGCGCGAGCGATCTCACGGCCCACCTCGGTGGATCCGGTGAACGCCAATTTGTCGAGACCACGGTGAGCGACGAGCGATGCGCCGGTTGCACCGTCGCCGGTAACGACGTTGAGGACGCCGGGTGGGAGATCGGCCTCCTGAGCGATTTGTGCGAGGAGCAGCGCCGTCATCGGCGTCGTTTCAGCGGGCTTGAGGATGACGGTATTCCCGCAGGCGAGCGCGGGGGCGATTTTCCACGCTGCCATCAGCAGTGGAAAATTCCAGGGCACGATCGCTGCGCAGACCCCGAGCGGTTGCGGAGCGCGGCCTGCGCGTAATACCCACTCGAGCTTGTCGGCCCAACCTGCGTGATAGAAGAAGTGCGCTGCGGCCATGGGAACATCGAAATCACGTGCCTCGCGAATGGGTTTCCCGCCGTCCATCGACTCGAGCACCGCGATCTCGCGCGAACGTTCCGTTATCGCTCGCGCAATCCGAAAGAGATATTTTGCCCTGGTCGTCGGCTTCATCGGCGCCCACCAACGTTCGTAGGCTTTGCGCGCGCTCCGCACGGCGAGTGCGATATCTTCGGGGCCCCCGTATGCGATGCGAGCGATCGGGCTCTCGTGGGCGGGATCGATACTCTCGTCGTATCGACCACTTTGCGGTGCAAGCCATTTACCACCGATAAAGAGACCGTACTCGTTACGGAGGGGCGGGCGCGTGCTCTCCGGCGCGGCTGCGTAGGCCGACGAACTCATGATTCCTCCAGTCAATCTTTGGGAATGCGTTCGGGGCGCGTATAGTGCCCGGTGCGCACGCGCTCGCGCTGCATCAAGAGGTCGTCGAGGAGCGCACTCGCACCGAGCCGGAACGTGCCGGATCCCAGCCATTGCGTTCCGAGGGTTTCGTTGACAATCGCAAGATACCCCAGCGCCTGTTTGGTAGTGCGAATGCCACCGGCAAGCTTGAGTCCGCGCCGAACGCCCGTGCGGCGAAAGAAGGCGGCAATTGCATCGCACATTGCCAGCGCGGTGGGAAAGGTCGCGTTCGTGCCGATTTTCCCGGTCGAACTTTTGATGGTATCGGCACCCGCCTCAAGCGCAAGGTCGCATGCCTGGCGGATGGCGGTGTAACTCCCGAGCTCACCGGTCTCGAGGATAACTTTGAGATGTCGGTCGCCGCATCGTTGCTTAACTGCGGCGATCTCGCCGGCGACACGCGTTTCATCGCCGCTGAGAAATGCCCCACGGTCGATGACCATATCGATTTCATCGGCGCCGGCTTCCAGGGCCTGCTCGGTGTCGGCGAGCTTCACGGAGAGCTCCGCTTGCCCCGCAGGGAAGGCCGTCGCTACCGAGGCGATGCGGACGGCGCTTCCCGCAAGAGATTGGCGGGCGATGCCGACGAAATTCGGGTAGACGCAGACCGCCGCTACCGCTGGAGCGTCGCTTCCGGGAAGCGGCGAGCAGGCTTTTGCACAGAGCGAGCGGATGCGCCCCGGGGAGTCGCGCCCTTCGAGCGTGGTTAGGTCGATGCAGGATATTGCCAGGTCGATCCACGCGCGTTTCGTCTCGCCCTTGATCGATCGCGCCGCAAGCTCGCTCGCACGCGACTCGAGCATCACGGCATCGACGCTGACCCGTCTCATTTACAACGTGCCGCGCTTCTCTTGCTCTTTTTCAATCGAGACGAAGAGTGCTTTAAAATTGCCCTTCCCAAACGATAGGCTCCCTTTTCGCTGGATGATCTCAAAAAACACCGTCGGCCGGTCTTGCAACGGCTTGGTGAAAATTTGTAGCATGTAGCCAAGGTCGTCGCGGTCGACGAGAATTTTGCGCTGGTGGAGCACGTCGATGTCTTCGTCAATCTCGCCGACGCGCGTTCTCAAATCGGCGTAATATGAATCGGGGGTATCGAGAAACTCAACGCCGTTCTCGCGAAGAGCGTCGATCGTCGCCACGATGTCGTCGGTTCGGATCGCGATATGCTGCACGCCGGCTCCGCGGTAAAAATCCAGGTACTCTTCGATTTGCGATTTCTTTTTTCCGTGGGCGGGTTCGTTGATCGGGAACTTTACGCGATGTCGGGCATCGCTCATCACCTTGGATTTCAGGGCGGTGTATTCAGTCGATATATCCTTATCATCGAACGAAATAAGTTGCGAAAAACCGAAGACCTGGTGGTAAAAATCGCCCCACGTGTCCATCTCGCCCCAGCCGACGTTCCCGACGCAATGATCGATGGCAAGCAAATGCGGTTTCGAAGCGTGTGGGTAAGTTTTTCGCGCGGCGACGAAGCCCGGAAGAAAATCTCCCTGGTAACCATCGCGTTGGACGAAGGTGTGGACCGTATCGCCGTAGGTGGAAATCGTTGCCAGGACGACCCGGCCACGCTCGTCGTGTCGTTCGGTCGGCTCGAGGAGGCTGCGAGCGCCGCCACGTACCGCCATCTCCCAGGCTCGGCGCGTATCGGTCACGCGTATGGCGACGTCGCGGACGCCGTCGCCGTGCAGCTTGACATGTTCGGCGATCGCGTCGTCGCCGCGAAGGCTCGAGGTGAGAACGAAGCGCAGGTCGTGCTGTTCGAGGACGTAGCTCGCCCGGTCGTGCAAACCGGTCTCTGGGCCGGCGTATGCGATCTGTTCGAACCCGAAAGCGGATTGGTAGAAATGCGAAGCCTGTTTGGCGTTTCCGACATAGAACTCGACGTGATCCCAGTCGATCTGCGCGAGCGGAGTCAATGCGTCGGAGGCCTGCGATGCGTGCGATGTGCTCATGGGCAGCGTCTTAGCGGGGATGTCGGCAGGGCCCTTGTGCTCGCTCGGGCAAACCGCGCGAACGATGAACGGTGAAGCTCTTGCACGGGCGATGTTCTCCGAATCGGTCGACTATGCGGGGCTCTTTCCGCCCGCGGAGCTCGCGCTCGCGCAGGCGTACGAGGAGTACCGAGCTACGCTGCGCTCGGCACATGCGTGGATGCTCGGCCGATTTATCGTGCCTTTCTCGGCGCTCGCCGAGCTCGCGGCGCTCCATCGCGAGCCATCGCCCATTGGAATCAGCGTCATCCTCGATGCCGATCGGGGATCGCCGCTCTGGCTCAACGATCTCTCCGATCGGCTCGGAGTGCTCGCCGACCTCGCGGACCGAGATCGCGCGCTCTCGATCGGCTCACTGGAGATTCCGGTCCCGCCGTTGCGGGCCGCACGGGATAGCTATGGAGCGGTCGTTTCGCAGGTGGGAGCCTTGCTCGACCGCTTCGCGCTGCGGGGCATCCCCTGCTACGTGGAGTTCCCACGCGACCAACGGTGGCCCCAGGAGATGCCCGGCGCGGTGGGCTCGCTTGCGCGATCGCGGCTTCGCTCGAAAATCCGTTGCGGCGGGCTGGTCGCAGCGGCGTTTCCATCGCCCTCCGAAATTGCCGCTCATCTGCAAGCCTGCGCCGAGCATCGGGTTGCCTGGAAAGCGACGGCAGGCTTGCATCACCCGATCGCGCATCGAGCGCCCGACACCGGATTCGAAATGCATGGTTTTGTGAATCTCCTCGCGGCTGCGAGTTTCGCGCTGCAGGGGGCGCCCTTCGAGGAGATCGAGGCGGTTCTTGCGGAGAGATCGAGCACGGCCTTCTCGTTAAGCGCGACAGGGCTCGACTGGCGCGGTCGAAGTTCTGCGCAAGGGGCGATCGAGCGCGCGCGGCGCGAGGGATTTCTCTCCTTCGGGAGCTGCAGCGTGAAGGAACCGATCGAGGATCTCCTCGCCCTGGGGTGGTTGACGTGAGTGGCCCGCACCTCGACGAGACGCACGATCCGCAGCGAAGGAGTTGGGTCGATGTTGACGATGCCGGCGAGTTCCCGATTCAAAATTTGCCGTACGGAGTCTTCACCGCCCCGGGGCGTACGCGGCGGATCGGTGTTGCGATCGGCGAGCGCATCGTCGATCTGCGCGCGCTCGCCGAAGCGGGGCATTTCGACGACCTCGCCGCACGCGGGCTTCTCTCTGCCGAGAGCCTCAACGCTTTCATGGCCGCAGGGCGCCCGGTCTGGCGCGCCGTGCGGAGACGACTCAGCGATCTGCTGCGGGTCGGGGGGGAGCGCACGCTTCTGGAGATGCCGCAAGCGCTCTGTAGACTCGACGAGGCAACGATGGAGTTGCCGGCGCTCGTCGGCGATTACGTCGACTTCTACTCGTCGCTCGAACATGCAACCAATCTCGGTCGGCTTTTTCGTCCACAAGGTGAGCCGCTGCTGCCGAATTGGCGGTGGATCCCGATCGCCTATCACGGTCGGAGCGCGACCATCGTGCCGAGCGAGACGCCGATCCGTCGCCCCTGCGGGCAGCGGAGAGCGCCGGAGGCCGAGGCTCCCGTTTTTGGGCCGAGCCAACGGCTCGATATCGAGCTCGAACTCGGCTTCTTCGCCGGCCCCGGGAACGCCCTCGGCGAAGCGATTCCGGTCGAGCGCGCGCGGGAGCATATCTTCGGCTGCGTGCTCGTCAACGATTGGAGCGCTCGCGACATCCAAGCATGGGAGTACCAACCGTTGGGGCCGTTTCTCGGGAAATCATTCGCTACGACGATCTCACCCTGGGTGGTGACGATGGAAGCGCTCGAACCGTTCCGAGTCCCGGGGCCTTCGCAGCACCCGGCTCCGCTGCCCTATCTCGCGCAGCGCGATCCGGAAAATTATGCGATCTCGCTCTCGGTGCTCCTCTCGAGTGCGAGGATGCGCGAGCGATCCCTCTCGCCGGTTACGATCTCAGCGACGAACTTTTCGGCGATGTATTGGAGCCAGGTGCAGCAGCTCGCACATGCAACGAGCAACGGCGCGCTCGTTCGCCCCGGCGACCTCTTTGCCTCGGGAACCATTAGCGGGGCGACGCCCGGCTCGCAGGGGAGCCTGATCGAACTCAGCGAGAATGGAAAGGCTCCGCTGCACCTCCCCGACGGAGAAACGCGCAGCTTTCTTGAAGACGGCGACGAAGTGACGCTGCGCGGTCGCTGCGAGCGCGACGGCTACCGTTCGATCGGCTTCGGCAGCGCCTGCGGGCGCATTATTTCAGCGGCTACCGCTGCACGCGGAGCGCACGCCGCGTGCGAGAGCGCGGGTTGAGATGCTGCTGCACGCCTCCTGCGAAAGATTGAGACCGCCGATGCAATGGGGCCGTTGGGCGCGAAGGAGTTAAGGCGAACTCGCCCAGGATCGATAGTAGCCTTCGTCCTCGCAGAGCGTCGCCGCACGAGCGAGCTGTAAGGGCTTGAAGGTGTCGACCATGATCGCTATCTCGTCGGTCTCGCGTTTCCCAAGGCTCGCCTCGACCGCACCGGGTTGCGGGCCGTGCGGAGCGCCCGCGGCATGGAGGGTGATCGACCCCTCGACCACTCCTCGCCGGCTCATGAAGTTTCCGCTGACGTAGTAGAGTACTTCATCGCAGTCGACGCTCGAGTGATTGTATGGGACGGGAATAGCGAGCGGATGGTAATCGAAGAGTCGTGGCACGAAGGCGCAAAACGCCGCGCCCGGAGCTTCAAACGTAGCGTGAGCGGTGGGTGGCTGATGGAGCTTGCCGGTTATCGGCATGAAGTCGGCGAGATTGAATGCGTATGGATAGCAGTAGCCATCCCAGCCTACGACGTCGCACGGGTGATTTTCGACGACGTAGATCGCGTTGCGTCCACGGTTGGTGACGCGGATCTCGTAGGAGCCTACCTCGCGTTGAGGATCCTCGAAGATCGGCGTGCGAAAATCGCGTTCGTAGTAGGGTGCGTGTTCTTCCAGCTGTCCGAATTCGTTGCGATATTTTCGCGGTACGCTCACCATGCCGATCGATTCATGCACCAGCATATCGGTGGGCTCGGCGGGGAGGATCCGCCAGGTGCACCCAGTCGGCATTACCACGTAGTCGTGCGCACGATAGTCGAGCCGCCCGAACGGTGTCTCGAACGATCCCGTTCCGCGATGGATGAAGATCAACTCGTCACCGCCGGCATTCCGATAGAAACTCTTCATCGGTTCGCGCGCGCAAGCCAACGATAGGAGCAGATCCTCGTTCCCCAGCAACGGTGTACGCGAGTCGATTGCATCGCCGGAGAGCGTTAATTTGCCGGTGAGAAAATGGCGGTTGCGGAGCGGATCGTTCTCGTGAAGTTCGACGCGCGCACGATGCCATTGCCGCACCTCGCGGGTCGCCGTCGGCGGGCGCTCGTGGTAGAGCAATGAGTAGATGCTCTCGAAGCCGCGTGTCGAGAAGAGCTCCTCGGCGTAGAGCCCGCCGTCGGGACGGCGAAACTGGATGTGGCGCTTCTCGGGAAGTGCGCCGGCGCGTTGGTAGCTCGGCATCGGCTACGCCTCGGGTGCGCGCTCGGTGGCGACGAAGCCGTCACGGTGCGACCCATCGCAGAAAGGCTTGCTCTTCGATTGGCCGCAACGGCAGAGCGCCACGTTCTCGCCCTCCACGCGATAGGGGCGTCCGTCGGCATCGGTGATGGTCACCGACCCTTTGACGAGATAGGGGCCGCTCTCGCGGACTTTGATCGTTACGTCAGCCATAACGCGTCCTTCTTTCAGTGGTTGCGCGAGCCCCGCAAGAGGCAGGGAGGGTAGGGCGAACTTCGAAGGCTCCTAGCAACTCAAGCAAGGGGGTACTCTCTGTGAAATTTTCGAGCCATGCGGCATTTGCCGTCACCTTCTGTGCGATCCTCGCCGCCGCTGCGGCGCCCGGATCGATCGCCGCGCGACCGGGGAGCGCAGGCGGTGCGCGTCCGACTCCGAGTCCGACGCCCGTCGCCCTGCAGTACGATCAAATCGTACGCATGGTGATGCCCTCGGCGACAGCGCCGCCACCGGGGAGCTTTGACGAGAGCTATCGAGCGTTGATGGCGATCGCCGATGCTAGCCCCTCGCCTGCGCCGGCGCATCGCGGATTTCCCAGCCTCGGCGGAATGCTCGCTCGGGGGATGATGAAGCACGCGATGGGCGACGTCACCTCGATGCAATCGATGATGGCGATGATGCGCGACGGCTCGCTCGAACGTTTTACCTATTATAAAAATTGGGTGCGCACCGACCTCCCGGTGCAGCATACTGCGACGATCGTAAAATGCGATCGTCACGAAACGATCTATCTCGATCTCGCGAAGAAAACCTATCGCGTCGTCAAGGATAGTGATGGCTGCGCTGGTGCGTCGGCAGCAGCACCGGTTCCGAATATGCCGGGGGAGATGAAGAACATGGCCCCCGGGAGCGCTACGATGACGCTCTCCGTGGCACGCAGAGATCTTGGAGAAAAGATGCTCGAAGGATATCGCACCGAGGGCTCGCAAGCGGATCTTGACATGACGATGACCGGCGCGACGGGTTCTTGCCGAGACGGCTCTTCGGAGATGACGATCGTTCGGTATATCTCCGGGATCGAGAAATGGCGCGCGTATTGCCCGCTACCGCGCACCCCGGTAATGGCGCCGCTCTCGGTAAAGGGAGCGATCGATCGCGGTGGCTGTAAGCCGCGCGTCGTTACTAAAAGCGGCGCAACCTTCGGTTTTATGCACGATGGCCGAAAGCTGACACTCTATCGATTGATGGAGATGCAGAACGGCTCGGCGAGGACCTTTGCGACGTTGCTCGAGCGTGGAAATATTCGCTGGCTCTACCGCCCCGAGGCCGAACGTCTTTTTTCGATCCCGGGCGATTTCACCGCGGCGAAATAGAGGCGCAAAGGAGAGCGGCGTAGCGGGGCACCGCGATCTCGTGTCGCGCCGCTCTCGATCGCATCTCGCCCATGAGCCCACCCTTGAGCAGAGCGCGGGCGCCGCACCGCTGCGACTTCTCTCGCTTTACCGTCGCTGGCGCCCGCGTGCTATCATGCGCAGGCCATGATGGGGGCCGGGCCTCGCGCGGCGCGCCCTCGTCAACCCCGCCAGGCCCGGAAGGGAGCAACGGTTCGCGAACCGGCGCGGGTGCCGCGAGTCAACCCGGCTTCCGTCGTGGTTTTATCTAGAGGGTTCAAGAGTAAGGAGAAGATGCTGTCGTCGACGTTATCGCCCGACCTGCTCGCGGCGCTCGCCCTCGGAGGGATTCTTCTTGGAGCGACCGCGCTCGTGCTGGCAATCCGCGCACTGCTCCGACTCGGCAAGAGCCTTCCCGGGCTGGTGCGATTGCTGCAAATTCACGACGACTTAATCGGTGGAGCGGCGGGGCGTGCTTCGGAGCGTATCGCGGCGATCGAGGAGGCGCTACGCGCGGCAGCATCGCGTGGCGATGAGAGTGCGGCGCGGATCGCGACGCTCGAAGGGCTCGCTCGGATCGATCTCTCGCTCGTAGGGTTCGTTCGGTACGATGCCTACGAAGATACCGGATCGACGCTATCCTATGCGCTGGCGCTGCTCAATCGCGAAGGCGATGGGGTCGTCCTCAACAGTATTTATTCGCGCTCCGAGACCCGGACCTACGGCAAAAGCGTGCGCGGCTTTCTCTGCGAGAGTAATGCCTCGGGGGAAGAGATCTCCGCGATTGCGATTGCCAAGGAATCCGCGACGCGCGGCGCGCTCGCAGTGGGGGAATAGCGATGTTTCTCGATCGATATCATGTGAAGCTCGTGCCGCAAAACGGCGAGCGTATATGGCGGTTCGCTCTTTCGCGACGTACGATCGTGGTTGCTTGCACGGCGCTCGCGCTCTTTGTGATGGGCTCGGCGATCGTCGCGCTGGTGACTGCAGGGATGGCGCATCACGAGGTTGCGCACCTTCAAGCGGTAACGCTGCATCAAAAACGCAACGTCACCTCGATCGATCGACAGACCGAGCGGCTCCGTGCGACCCTCGAGCGCATCGAGCGAGAGAATCGACGTATCGAGGCGGCGATCGGGATGCCCGTCCATGCCGCGAGCGTGCTTCGCATCGAGAAGCACGCCGGGCGCGGCTCCTCGAAGGTTAGCGTTCTCCGCGCGCGTTTACGAGAGATTGCCGCGGTCGCCGCACGCGCGGCCCGACGATCTGAGCGCTCCCGCGCGCAAGCGGTGCGCGTTCTGAATCTCGGCAATATCACGGCACTGACGCAGGCGGCACTCGACGCGCATATCCCGTCGATCGACCCCGTCGCGGGGGCGCCGATCGTCGGCTGCTTCTGCTATCGCACCTATCCCGATGTCGAGTTCCACGAGGGCGTCGATCTCGGTGCCGACTGGGGAGAGCCGGTACGCGCCGCGGCAGCCGGCATCGTTGTCGCCGCTTCGTATAACGGCGGGTATGGCCTGATGGTCGATATCGATCATGAGAACGGATACGCAACCTGGTACGCGCACCTGTCGAGCGCCGACGTGCGCGTCGGCGAGCACGTACTCAAGGGCCAAGAAATCGGCCGCGTCGGCATGACCGGGTTCGCCACCGGCCCGCACGTGCATTACCAGGTCATGCATGACGGTACGCCGATCGACCCGACGCCCTTTCTCGACGGCATTCCAAGGAATGTCATCGCGGACAAGTCGTAGAAGCCTCCAGTCGTGAACGCCATCGCCTGCACGCTCGGCCCATTTCTCATTGAGTTGCTCAACATCTATATGATCGTGCTGGTCGTTTACGCCGTCATTTCGTGGATACCGGATCTCCAGGGGGCGTGGGTGCGCTACCTCGCCGCGGCGATCGACCCGGTGCTCAATCCCATTCGGCGGATCATTCCGCCGATGGGCGGCTTCGATATCGCCTTTATCGTCCTCATTCTGCTCATTCAGTTCGTCGTTCGCCCGGTAATCGTCTCGGCAACGCTGCACGCCTGCGCGTTTTAAGCAACCCATGGAGAGAGGCACCGAGCACGCACATCGGCTGCAGAGGATTGCGAACACCCGGAACTTCTGCATCATCGCTCATATCGACCACGGGAAGACGACGCTCTCCGACCGTCTCTTGGAAATGACCAAGACGATCGAATCGCGCGTTTTAGAAGAGCAGCAGCTCGACGCAATGGATCTCGAACGGGAGCGCGGGATTACGATTCGGATGCATCCGGTCACGCTGCGGTACCCGGCTCTCGACGGCGAAATCTACCGCCTCAATCTCATCGATACCCCTGGGCACGTCGATTTTTCCTACGAGGTGTCGCGTTCCTTAGCGGCCTGCGAAGGCGCCTTGCTGATCATTGATGCCGCGCAAGGCATCGAGGCTCAGACACTGGCGAATTACCACCTTGCGCTCGAACACAATCTCACCATTATCCCGGTTATCAATAAGATCGATCTTCCCGCCGCCGATCCGGAGCGCGTGATGGCCGAGATCGAAGAGCTACTCGTCATCGAACGCAGTGAGTGCATTCTCGCCAGTGCGAAAAACGGCATTGGGATCGAAGATATCCTCGAAGCGATCGTCGCTCGAGTCCCCGCGCCGCAAGGGCACGCCGATCTGGTTCGCGGGTTGGTCTTTAACGCTCAGTTCGACCCTTACCGCGGCGTCGTTAGTTACGTACGCGTCGTCGACGGTTTCATCGAGAGCGGAACGAAATTTATGTCCATGGCGCACGAGCGCGTCTATGAATGTACCGAAGTGGGCCTTTTCTCGCCGCAGATGCGCCCGACCAAACGCTTGAGTATCGGCGATGTCGGTTACGTTATCGCCAACGTTCGATCGCTCGGCGATATCGATGTCGGCGATACCATCACCGCCGCGAATAACCCCGCGCATGTTGCATTGCCCGGTTATCGCAAAGCCGTTCCCATGGTCTATTGCGGCCTTTATCCCAATGAGGGAAACGCCTACGACGCCCTGCGCGATGCGTTGGAAAAGCTCAAACTCAATGACGCAGCATTAGTCTTCGAGCCGGAGACCTCGATTGCCTTAGGCTTCGGCTTTCGCTGCGGGTTCCTGGGGTTGCTCCATATGGAGATCGTGCAGGAGCGCCTCGAACGCGACTATTCGCTCGATTTGATCGCGACCTCCCCGTCGGTGGTCTTTCGCGTGACGCGTACGGACGGCACCGTCGAACTCGTCGATAATCCATCGAAGCTGCCGGCCGGCAATTTCATTGCGAAGCTCGAGGAGCCCTACGTCAAAGCGACGATCATCTCTCCCCCCGATTACGTCGGTGCAATCATGGAGATCATTCAGTCTCGGCGCGGAGCGCTGCTCAACATGGAGTATCTCCATGACGGGCGTGTCATTCTCAGCTACGAGATGCCGCTGATCGAAGTGATCGTCGATCTCTTCGATCAACTCAAATCGCGCACCAAGGGATACGCCTCGCTCGATTACGAACCGATCGGGTACCGCGAGGGCGATCTCGTAAAGTTAGAGATACTCTTAAATGGCGAGGCCGTCGATGCGCTTTCATTCATCGTCGCACGCGACAAGGCGGCGAACCGCGGGCGCCTCCTAGCGGAGAAACTCAAGGAGTTGATCCCGCGGCAGATGTTCGAGGTGCCGATCCAAGCCGCGATCGGCGGCAAGATCGTCGCACGTGAGACGGTGAGCGCGATGCGTAAGAACGTCCTTGCGAAGTGCTATGGTGGCGATATCAGCCGGAAACGTAAACTGCTGGAGAAGCAGAAGGCGGGGAAAGAGCGCATGCGTCGCGTTGGGCGCGTGGAGTTGCCGCAGGAGGCATTCATGGCGGTTCTCCAACTCGAGTCGTGAGCGAGCTCTTCTTTTTCGCGAGTACGAACGAGGGGAAACGAGCGGAGTTCGCCGCGCTGCTCGACGCACGCGGCCTCGAACTCGGGGCGCCGATTACCTATCCCGAGGTCGAAGAGAGCGCGCCGGACTACCTCGGGAACGCGGCCCTGAAGGCAAGCGCGTGCTACGCCGAAGTCGTTCGTCTCGGAACGCGTGCGACGGTGTTCGCCGACGATAGCGGTTTGGAGGTCGATGCGCTCGACGGTGCCCCCGGCATTCGGTCGGCTCGTTACGGCGGCAGCGACCTCTCATGGGCGCAGCGGCGTGCGCGTTTGCTCGCAGCACTCGCCGGCGTGCCCGAGCCCGGCCGAAGCGCGCGCTTTCACTGCGCGTTGTTTGCCATCGACGGCGCGGGGCGAATCTTTCGCGGTTTCGGTGAGACGCGGGGGAGGATCGCGCCCGCCGAGTGCGGCGACGGCGGGTTTGGTTACGACCCGATCTTTATCCCCGAGCGGGAGAGCAGAACGTTCGCCGAGATGAGCGCTGCGGAGAAGGCGAGCTGCAGCCACCGAGCGCGCGCTCTCGAAGCTCTGCTTGCAGCGATGGGGCGATGAGCGGCGCGGCGATCGATTTCCGCATCGCTACGGCGCAAGAGGCCGACGTGTTGATGGGCTGTGCGATCTTGACGCCGACACTCGCGGCGCTCGTTGCGCGCGAACGCGCGGTGCTCGCCATCGTCGAAGGAGAGCCGAGAGCGCTCGCGATCTACACCTGCGATGGGCTCGCGGTTGAGATTCAGGCGATCGCGGTCGCCGCCGACGCTCGCGGGCGGGGGATCGGTCGCGCGACGGTCGAATTTTTACGTGGCTCTGAGAGCCGAGCGGTGCGCGCGCTCGTCTCGGCATCTCCTGCCGAGATCGCTCCGATGTATGGAGTACTCGGTGATATCGGAGCGCTCTACTTCGGATACGCGCTCTCGTTACCGACCGCAGAGCGTCTCGCCGGCGAGCTCGACTTCACCGCAACGCTTGCAGCACGACCGATCGAGCTTGGCAGCGATCTCGGTGACCTCCTCGAACTCGACGCGCTCGCCGGGCGACCGCGCGACCCGATGCTCCACCGTTCGCTGGCTTCGCTCGCACAGGGATCGATCTTCGCTCGCCCCGACGGGGAGAGGGTGGCCTATATGTACGTCTTTCCCGACGGCGCGATCGGCCCGGGCGCGGCGGCGAGCGCGGCGACGCTCGGCGACGCAATTCTCTATGGCTGTGCGCGCCTTCGTGCGGTTGGGCGCGACCTCGCGCGCCTTCGCATTCCGGCGGCAAACGAGCGGCTCGCGCGCCTTCTCCGTCGTTGCGGCGGCACGATCGTCGAGATCTCGGTGCAACTCGGGGATGCAGCGGAGGCACGTGCGCCCGGCTTGCCTCTCTGTGGTATGCTCCGCGGGGAGCCGGCGGGACGTAGCTCAGCTTGGTAGAGCGCTTGCTTTGGGAGCAAGAAGTCGCAGGTTCAAATCCTGTCGTCCCGAGATCGATTGCATGCCGAAGGGCTCGCGCGCCCGTGGTCTAACAGGATAAGGCACGAGTCTTCTAAACTCGAAGATGGGGGTTCGAGTCCCTCCGGGCGCGTTTCGATGCGCATGCGTGGTGATTGTAGCTCAGCTGGTTAGAGCGCCTGACTGTGACTCAGGAGGTCGCCGGTTCGAACCCGGTCAGTCACCCCACTTTGACTCGCCGCGTCGCCCCGTTTGAAAAAGCGGGGCTTCGGCCGTGAGAGAAGGAGTTATTCGGCGCTCGCTGTCGTATGCTCGGGATATGGCCGAGCGTACGCGATGGGCACACCGGGTTCCCAGCATCCTCGCGATCGTGCTGCTTCTCGTCGGAATCGCGCTTGCGGTTTCACAGTTGCTCGCCTACACGCGCTTCGAGCGCTTGGGGACCCCCTCGGCGGTCACCTCGCGCGAACGTGTGGCGATAGAGGCGTTCGCACGCTCGCGGCCGCTTGCAAATGCGGTGCTCGATTATCGCGATGCCACCGTAGAAGGTAACGCCGCAGCTCGGGCGCGCGCAGCCATAGCCGTCAAACGAGAGATTGCGGCGATGAAACGGTTGCTTCTCGCTCCCAATGCGCGTTCGCTCGATGCGGCAGGTTCGCTCGCTGCGCTCGATAAGGCCTGGGCGAAGGCACGGCGAGCACCGATGGGATGGGCGGGCTTCGCCCCGGTGAGCGCGCCGTTGGCCGCGATCGTCAATCTCATTCAGAACCTGGGCGACAGCTCGAGCTTCAGTTACGAGCGTTCGAAGATCACGCAGAACCTCGCAGACATCGCCTTCAACGATCTTCCGGGTGCGCTCATGGTGCCGCGGCACGCCATGCTCGTCCTCCGTCACATCCTCGGAGCGCCGAATATCGCGCTCGCAATTCGCATCGGCTTCAACAACGTTTCGACCGTGGTCGGAGATTCGTATAGCCTCACGCAGGATCATATCGCGCAAACAGCTGCGCGGCTTCGCATGAAGTTGCCGCAGCGCGATCTTCCCGCAATCGCCCGTTTCGTCACTCGCGCGAAGTCCTATATCGCCGCCGGCACCGCACTCTCCAATGCGCTTGGAAGCGCGGCGATGCTGCCGCGTATCGATTCTGCACGTGCGGCGCATTTTGCGGATTTGAGCCGCGCCGCCGAGCGGAGCGCCGACGCGCTCTACGGTGCCACCGCGGCGATGCTCGTCGCCGACCTCGACGCGCGAGAAGCGAACTACGCCCATGCCCAACGCGCGCGTTTCCTCACGGTGCTCGGGGTCCTCTCCGTCCTCTTCGGCGCCCTGCTGTTGGCCTGGTCGATTGCAAACGGGCGAGGGCGGCGAGCGCTCGATGAAGCGCGGCGCGAGCGGGAACGGCTCGCCAGCGAACTCGCCCGCCAGGAGGCCGAGCGTGCGCTGCATCTCAGCGAGGCGCAGTTTCGCGCGGTCTTCGACGGCTCGACGATGGGGATTGCGATTCTCGACCGTCAGGGGAAAGCGATCGACGCAAATGCCGTCTATCGCAGCGTGATCGACGTACAGCATCATCTGCTCGATGGGCACGAACGTGAGTTTGCCGAGGTGATGAGCGGAGCGCGCGATGCGTTTACGGTCGAGCGCCGCATCTCGGGTTTAAGTGAAGAGATGTGGGTCGACGTCACCATATCGGGGGTGACCGACGCGGCCGGCGAGCACCCGTTCGCGATGTGCACCTTCGCCGATAAGACGACGATCAAGCAGCAGGAGCGCCGCTTGAACTTCCAGCGCCTTCACGATGCGCTGACAGGGCTACCGAATCGGCAGGCCTTCGAAGAACAGCTAGCGGTAAAGTTCGATCGCGCGCGCAGCGAGGTTGGGGCGCTCTTTTCCGTGATTTTTGTCGATCTCGAACATTTTAAAGACGTCAACGAGAGCCTCGGCCACTCCGGCGGCGACGCGGTCCTTCGACAGATTTCGACGCGCTTGCGCGGCTCGCTCAACACCGACGACACCGTGGCGCGCTTGGGAAGCGACGAATTTGCGATTCTCGTCGGTACGCTCGGCGATGTGATTCACGTCGAATCGCTCGCACGGCGGTTGCTCGAAAATCTCTCGAAACCGTTCCTCGTCGAGGGACGACCGGTCTTCCTCGGTGCGAGTATCGGCATCGCGATCGGCCCGGAACACTACGAGCGCAGTGATGAAGTCCTGCGAGATGCCGAGATCGCGATGCAATACGCAAAGTCGGCTGGGCGCGAGCGCTTTGCGGTCTTCGATACCGAGATGCAGACCGCGGCCACGGAGCGCGTGGCGCTCGCCGCCGACCTGCGCTTCGCCGTCGAACGTCGCGAGTTTCGCGTGCTCTATCAACCGGTCGTCGATCTCCGTACGGGTGCGATCAAAGGGGCCGAGGCGCTCCTGCGGTGGGATCATCCGACGCGCGGCGTCATCTCGCCACTGCTCTTTATTCCGCTCGCCGAACGCGGTGGTTTTTCGCGGAGTATCGGAGCCTTCGTCCTCGATACGGGCTGCTCGCAACTTGCGGCCTGGCGACGCGCCGGAATCGACATCAATAATTTTACCTTGCATTTCAACGCGACGCCGACCGAATTGCTCGAAGCGGGCTTCGAGCGTACGCTGAGCGCCGCAATCGACGAATATGCGCTCAAGCCGAGCAATCTCGCGATCGAGATCACCGAAAACTCGATGCTCGACGACACGGATCTCGCGATGGAGAGAATCGAACGGGTTCGCGAGCGCGGCTTCGCGGTCTGCATCGACGACTTCGGCACGGGCTATTCTTCGATGCGCTACATGCAGCACTTCAAGATCGACGCGATCAAAATCGACAAAGGCTTCGTTGCCGGGACGGACGGCGAAATCGCGAGCGAACCGATCGTTCATACGCTCGTGCGGCTCTCCGAAGCCTTCGGCGTGCGCGTCGTTGCCGAAGGGGTCGAGACGGAGCGGCAGCGCGAGGTGTTGATCGCCGCGGGCTGCATCGATGCACAGGGCTTTCTGTTCGCCGAGCCGTTGACGGCAGCCGAGTTTCGCGAGCGACTCGTCGCCCAGGCGGAGAATCTCTCGTCGATGGCGGCGACCGGTACGTAACGAAAGGCTCGCCCTTTCCGCTTGCAAAAGCCGGGTCGTCCGTTTACACTGATACGCGCCTTTGCGCCTTTAGCTCAGTCGGTAGAGCAGCGGACTTTTAATCCGTTGGTCCCGGGTTCGAGTCCCGGAGGGCGCATGGTTCCGCACCGCTAGCTCAATTGGTAGAGCAGGTGACTCTTAATCACTTGGTTGGGGGTTCAAGTCCCTCGCGGTGCACCAAATTTTTCTCTCGTCATTTGCTTGGCGGCGCAGGATTTGGTCGGTTCCCGTTATAGTATGGGACGTTCGCCTGAGGGCAAGTGGCGAAACTGGTAGACGCGCTGGATTTAGGTTCCAGTGGGGAGACCCGTCAGAGTTCGAGTCTCTGCTTGCCCACCATCCCGCGCGTGGCGGGCCGTTCGATGCGGAAGTAGCTCAGTGGTAGAGCATCGCCTTGCCAAGGCGAGGGTCGCGAGTTCGAATCTCGTCTTCCGCTCCATCGCGGCGCGCCGCCCCCAATGAAGTGAGTAAGGATCCCGTGACGACCTCAACCCTCACCCGACTCGATGCGACGAGCGTCGAAATCGTTATCCCCGTGCTGCCCGATGCACTCGACCGCGCTCGCGAAGTGGCGTTCCGGCGTCTCAGTAAAAACGCGCGGATTCCGGGTTTTCGTAAAGGGCACATCCCGCGCCGCGTCTTCGAACAGACCTACGGCACGGCAGGGATCGAATCCGAGGCGATGGAGGATCTCGTCCCCGAGCTCTATAGCTCTGCGGTTCGCGAGCACGAGCTCGCGCCGGTTGCGCGCCCCAAGCTCGAGATGCTTCCCAGCGCGGAGAACGAGCCGCTCCGGGTGAAGGCGCGCGTCGAAGTGCGTCCGACGCTGGAGTTAGGCACCTATGTGGGACTCTCGGTCTCGGTTCCCGAGCGTTCCATCACCGACGAAGAGGTTGCGCGGGCGCTCGAAGGACTCGCACGCGATCGCGGCACCCTCGCCCCGGTCGACCGCCCCGCGGCGCTCGGAGATATCGTGACGATCGATTTCATCGGTCGGATCGATGGCACGCCCTTTGAGGGCGGCTCAGCGGAGGGTCAGGTAGCCGAACTGCTCGAGGACCGTTTTATTCCAGGGTTTGCGACGGGCATCGTCGGCATGAAGGCCGGCGACCGCCGCGAGGTCGAGACGCATTTCCCCGAGGCCTATCACGCGAGCGAGCTGGCAGGAAAGACGGCGATCTTCGAGATCGCACTCCACGACGTGAAGCAACTTGAAATGCCCACGCTCGACGATGCCTTCGCCGCCGAAGTCAGCGATTTTGCGACGATCGACGAGCTGCGAGCCGAGGTTCGCAAGCGCTTGGAAGGGATCGCTGCTGCACGGGTTCGCCGTGAGATCGGCAACGCGGTGATGGAGCAGCTCGTGGCCGCTCACGATATTCCGGTCCCCCCGAGCCTGTTGCTCGCCGAACGCGAGCAACTCGTCGAAGAGGCCCGCCGCATGGCGCAAGAGCAGGGCACGAATTTCGCCGAGTACCTCGCCTCGATCGGCAAGACCGAGGAAGAACTTCGCGAGGAACTGACCGGCGATGCCGAGCGCCGGGTGAAGGGGACGCTCCTCATCGAGGCGATCGCCGATGCGGAGGGCATCGAAGCGAGCCCGAGCGAGATTCAGAGCGAACTCGCTCTCCTCGCTCGCCGATACGGCCAACCAATCGATAAGGTGCGCGCGGCGCTTGCCGAGAACATGCAGTCGGTCTACGACGGCATCGTCCGAAATAAAACGCTCGAATTTCTCATCGACAAGGCGCAGCGCGTCGCCGCGCCGTAGAGAACGCATACGCAGGATCAGCACGACGGCCTCACGCCGTCGGTGAAGAAGGGATAGGTCGTTCTCCGATGGGGCATTTGGTACCGATGGTCGTCGAACAGTCGTCACGTGGAGAACGTGCGTACGACATCTATTCGCGACTACTCAAAGATCGCATCGTCTTCGTCGGCGGCCCGATCGACGATTCCATCGCGAGCCTGACGATCGCGCAGTTGCTCTTTCTCGAAAAAGAAGATCCCGACAAAGATATCGATATGTACGTGAATAGCCCCGGCGGCAGCGTTACCGCGGGTCTGGCGATCTACGATGCGATGCGCTTTATCAAGCCCGACGTCGCAACGATCTGCATGGGAATGGCCGCCTCGATGGGCTCGATTCTCCTGACCGGCGGCGCTCAAGGCAAGCGTTTTGCGCTTCCCCATGCCAAGATTCTCATTCACCAGCCCTGGGTCTCTCAGCTGGGCGGCCAGGCAACTGACGTTGAAATCGCGGCGCGGGATCTGATCGCGACCCGCCTCACCGTGGCGAAGATCTACGAGGCGACCTGTAAGAAGCCCCTCGACGACGTTCTCAAGGATATCGACCGCGATTACTATATGACTGCCCAGGACGCCAAAGAGTACGGGATAATCGATAGCATCATCGAAGACCGCAGCTCGATGCCGTCTCCGGCACCGTAGTCGAGGGAGGTCGCCCGTCCACCATGTTTCGTTTCGGGGATGAAAAGGGGCAACTCAAATGCAGCTTCTGCGGCAAATCGCAGGAGAACGTGCGGAAATTGATCGCCGGGCCCGGCGTCTATATCTGCGACGAATGCATCGAGCTCTGCAACGAGATTATCGAAGAGGAGCTCTACAAGGCAGCCGACGATAGCGCTCGCCTTCGTACCCTACCGAAACCGCGCGAGATCAACCAAATCCTCGATTCCTATGTTATCGGGCAAGATCGCGCGAAAAAAGCGCTTGCGGTCGCCGTGTACAACCACTACAAACGTATCAATGCCGGCCCGGTCGGAACCGGTGCCGACGAGGTCGAACTGCAAAAGTCGAACATCCTCCTCGTCGGACCAACGGGCTCGGGGAAGACTTATCTCGCGCAGACGCTTGCGAAAATACTCGACGTTCCCCTGGCGATGGCCGATGCTACCTCGCTCACGGAAGCGGGTTACGTCGGCGAAGATGTCGAGAATATTCTGCTCAAGCTTATCCAGGCTGCAGATTACGATGTGAAGCGTGCGGAGCGTGGAATCATTTATATCGACGAGATCGATAAGATCGCGCGTAAGAGCGAGAACCCGTCGATCACGCGCGACGTCTCGGGCGAAGGGGTGCAGCAGGCGCTTCTAAAAATTCTCGAAGGGACGACCGCCAATGTGCCGCCGCAGGGTGGGCGTAAGCATCCGCACCAAGAGTTCATTCAAATCGATACGACGAACGTGCTGTTCATCTGCGGCGGAGCCTTCGATGGATTGGAACGTATCGTCGAGTCGCGCGTCGCAGCGAACAATATGGGTTTCCGTGCGAATCCGGAGAGCAAACGCGTCGCTCGTGCGAGCAAAATGCTCGGTCAACTCCTTCCCGAAGACCTGTTGAAGTTCGGCCTCATCCCCGAATTTATCGGGCGCCTTCCTATCGTCGTCACGCTCGACGCGCTCGACGATCTCACGCTTCGCCGCATCTTGACCGAGCCGCGCAACGCGCTGGTCAAACAATTTCAGCGCATCCTGGCGATGGACGGCGTCGATCTGCAGTTCACCAAGGACGCGCTCGTTGCCATCGCAACGAAGGCTCAGGGGCGCAAGACCGGTGCGCGCGGGCTGCGTTCGATCCTCGAAGAGATCATGCTCGATGTTATGTACGATCTGCCATCGTTGGTCGGTGTCAAGAAGTGCGTCGTCAACAAGGACGTTGTCGAGAAGCGCGAACAGCCTACGCTCGTCTACGGCGAGCGTCAGAAAGAGATGCCGGCCTAAGAGGCTGCCGGGGTCTCGGCAATTCGGCCATTTCCCCGAGAAGCTCTTAGCGCGCGAGGAGTTCCTCGATCGGCGGAAGGTCGCCCGCGTCTCTCCCGCGATGGATCCAGAGCACCTCTCCATTTTCCGCAAGCCGCATCGCACCGGGAACGCGCCCTAAATCGTCGATCCGCGCCTTCGCCCAATTTTGGCGAAAGCCCGCTCGATGATTCTCGATCGCGCGGCGAACGAGCGCGCGCGAGAAGAAGGTAAGAATCGAGGCTGGACGGAGCCCTGCGGCCCGATGCGTCAACCGTTCCGGGTCGGCGATGCAGGCATCCGCGACGCCGTATGCGCCGCAGAGCGAGGCGGTCGTCGCTGCGTCGGCGGCAACGACGATATAGATGTGCTCCTCGCCGTGTACGCTCTTGGACTCACGCAACTGCGCGAGCGGTTCGCCAAAGAACGTTCAACCGGTATGTCGCGGCCAGATGATGAGCGCGGGCAGCTGAATCGGTGCTCCGAAGAGCTCGAGCGGGGCGCCCTCGCCGAGGTTAAAACGTTGCTTCATGCCCCCAGAACCTCCGCGCTCCGCAAACGGTTGAGCTCCTCGCGGTCGGTTCGATCGATGGCGATCGGTGTGATGCTCACGAAGCCGTGCAGCACCGCTCCGATATCGCAAGCGGGGTCCTCGCTGTCGCTGCGCCCGGGTAGGTTCCAGACGCGATAGAATCGTGCATCGCGGTGCTCGTCGGTGCGTGAGATCGTGTCGCCGTAGCGCTTCCGCCCGAGGCTGGTAAAACGACGCCCGAGAATCTCCCCTGAAAGGAGGTTCGGCACGTTGACGTTCCAGTAACGCTCCTTGGGCAACTCGGCGAGTGCGATGGGGACGATCGAGCGTGCTTGCTCGGCCGCGCTCTCCCAGCGGCGCGGCATCGCTCGGTCGTCGGGGGCGCTCGCGAGCGAGAGGGCGAGTGCGCGAACGCCGAGCAGAACCGCTTCGACGGCTCCGGCAACGGTACCCGAGTAATTCACGTCGTCGGCAAGGTTCGGGCCGTCGTTGATGCCGCTTACGACGAGATCGGGGCGCCCTTCGCAGAGTTCGCCGATGCCGATGACGGCGCAGTCGGCCGGCGTACCCGTGCACGCGTATGCGCGTACACCCTCGATTCCGTGGTAGGGCGTGACGCCGACGGAATCGCCGGTCGTAATTGCATGGCTCACCCCGCTGCGGTTGCCGTCAGGTGCGACGACGACGATCCGGGCGATCTCGGCGAGCGCGTGCGCGAGCGCTCGTAGGCCCGGGGAGCGGATTCCATCGTCGTTGGTGAGCAAAATCGTCGGCGTTCGCACCCCCGCGCGCTTCGAGCGTGCCGGTGCCCCTGCCTGCAGGCGATTTGATTGCGCGCAGACAACAGTGCGCGCCGTGCCCTCCACCATCGCTGCGTCGTCGCCTTCGAAACCGACGTTACTCTCGCGGCTCGATTCGCTCGCGTGGTCGCCGATGCATACGCGCATCGCCGTTGCGCTCGGCATCGCGTGGATCCTCGATGGTTTCGAGACGGCAATCGTGGGACCGGTGCTTTCCAGCATCGCGACGCACCTGGATTTTAGCGCGAGTTTGGCGGCATGGGTCAACCCGATCTATACCATCGGCATGCTCGTCGGCGCCCTGGTCTTCGGCGAACTCGCCGATCGGCTCGGTCGGAAACGTCTCTTTATGGTGACGCTGGCGATCTATGCGGTGGCCACGATCCTGACCGGTTTCTCGTGGAATTACTTTTCACTCGTGTTCTTTCGGTTTCTCACCGGTATAGGTATCGGGGGAGAATTCTCGGCGATTAATTGTGCGATCGACGAATTCGTTCCGGCACGTTTTCGCGGACGGACCGATGGCTTGATCAATGCGTCTTGGAATCTCGGCGCGATTGCCGCGTCGGGGATCGCGCTCTATGCGCTCGGCAACGTCGGCGGTGCGACGTGGCGGCTCGTCTTTTGGTTCGGCGCACTCTTGGCGATCGGCGTATTGATCGTCCGTCGATTCGTACCGGAGTCGCCTCGCTGGTTACTCGCGCGCGGGCGCGTTGCCGAGGCGCGCGAGATCGTGACGCTCGTGGAGGCTGCCGGTGGGGTAGAGAGCGCCGTCGACCCCGATCTCCCAATCGAGTTTACACCCCTGATTCCGGCGTCGGGCTATTTTGCGCAGATCGCCGAACTCTTCCGTGCGACACCGCGGCGCCTGATCTTCGCATTTATCGTCAACCTTGCGCAGGTGATGCCGTACTATGGCATCCTCGCTATCGCCGGTATTGCGATCTTTCCCGCGGTTGGGATGCGCGGGCAAGAGATACCACTGCTCTATTTGTTGGGTGCATTCTGCGGCCTCACGGGACAGGTTATCTCCTCGCTCCTGATGGATCGCTGGGGGCGTCGGCCGACGATGTTGCTAGGCTTTACGCTTGCAGCTCTCGGTTCGCTCGCGCTTGCGATCGGCTTGGGTAGCCCCGGGACCTTCATCGCTGCGTATGCGGTATTCAGCACCTTTAGTGCGTGGGTCGGCTCGGGAGCCTATGTCATTACGAGCGAACTCTTTCCGACCCATCTGCGAGCGACCGGCATCGGGCTCTCGGTTGCAGTTGGGCGCGTCGGCGCAATCGTCGCGCCGTTAGCGTTTTACGGACTTTTCGCACGTGCCGGCGTATCCCCGGTCTTCGTTGCCATGGCGGCGATCTTTGCCGTCGGCTCGCTCGCACTGATATGGTGGCTGCGTTACGGTGTCGAGGGGCGCAATCGCTCGCTCGAAGCGATGTTGGTCGACGGCGTATTATAGAGAGACGATGATGGAGCAAGAGTTGGCGGCGACCTACGATCCGCAGCGCGTTGAGGCCCTACGATATGCGTGGTGGGAGAAGAAGGGACTCTTTCATGAAGAGCCCGATCCGGCGCGCCCCCCGTTCGTCATCGCAATGCCGCCGCCCAACGTCACCGGGCGCGCTCACCTAGGGCATGGGTCGACCTATACGCCGATGGATATTCTTACGCGTTATCATCGGATGTTAGGGGATAACGCCGATTGGTTGCCGGGTACCGATCATGCTGCGATTGCGACGGAATCGGTCCTCGTTCGCGAGCTTGCGAAGAGCGGAGAGAGCCGCGAATCGCTTGGTCGCGCGCGCTATCTCGAACGTGCGTGGGAGTGGGCAAACGAGTATGGTGGGACGATCGAGGGTCAATTTCGCACCCTGGGTTTCGGACCCGACTGGGAGCGATCGCGCTTTACGATGGATGAAGGGCTCTCGGCGGCGGTCTGCAGCGCGTTCGTACGACTCTATCGCGAGGGGCTTATCTATCGCGGCAAACGGCTGATTCATTGGGATCCGACATCCCAGACCACGCTCTCCGATGCGGAGATCGATCGCGAAGAGTGCGACGCTTCGCTCTGGTTCGTTCGTTATCGCTCAGCCGACGGAGGGGAGGGGCTGGTCGTTGCTACCACCCGCCCCGAAACGATGCTCGGGGATGTCGCCATTGCGGTGCACCCCGAGGATGCGCGCTACGCCGCGCTCGTCGGCACGAGGGTGGTGATGCCCTTGACGCAGCGGTCGATTCCGGTGCTCGCCGACGAGGCCGTCGACCCGAGTTTTGGTACCGGTGCGGTGAAAGTCACTCCAGCTCACGACCCGGTCGATTACGAGATTGGTTGCCGTCACAACTTGCCGATGCCCTCGATCTTCGATCTCCAGGGGCAGATCAGCGATGCAGAGATCGATGTGGGCCCTTACGGAGGGCTCGATCGATACGTTGCGCGCGAGAGAATTCTCGCCGATCTTCGCGCGTCGGGTTCGTTGCTCGAAGAACGGCCGCACCGGATGGCGATCGCTCGCAGCGAGCGCAGCGGCGCCGTCGTCGAGCCGATGCTCTCGCTGCAATGGTTCGTCGCGATGGAGTCGCTGGCCCAACCTGCGCTCGCGGCATATCGCGAGGGTCGTCTGCGATTCGTACCGGAGCGCTACGGGCGCACCTACGAACAATGGTTAGAGCAGATTCGCGACTGGAATATCTCGCGACAGGTCTGGTGGGGGCATCAGCTTCCCGTTTGGTACACCCCTGACGGATCGATCATCGTCGCGCACGATGAAGAAGAAGCTAACGCAATTTCGCGCCGGGAGCATGGCGGTGCCCCGCTCTCGCGCGACGCCGATACGCTCGACACCTGGTTTAGCAGCGCGCTCTGGCCCTTCTCAATTCTCGGCTGGCCGGCAACAACACCAGAACTCGAGCATTGGTATCCGACCAGCGTCCTTATCACCGGCGGCGAGATTATTTTTTTATGGGTGGCGCGCATGGTGATGATGGGCTTACATCTCCTCGATCGTTTGCCGTTTCCTACCGTCTTCGTGACGCCGTTGGTCTTTGACGCGCAGGGTCGAAAGATGAGCAAATCGTTGGGAAATGCGATCGACCCGATGGATTTGGTGGCAAAATATGGAGCCGACGCGTTCCGCGTCGGCATCCTTCGGCAGATGCGACTGGAAGGGCAAGAGATTCGGTTTCAAGAGTCGCGCTGCGAAGAGGCCCGCAATTTCAATAACAAAATGTGGAATGCATTGCGCTACGCACGCGCGCTCCCCGAAGGGCTTCCACGCGCGATGCAATTGCCGGCAGCGTCGGCCCGCACGCTCGCAGATCGGTGGATCGTGGCGCGATTACGCGCGACGATCGAGAGGACGAGCGCACTCTTCGATGGCTACGATTTCGGAACTGCCGTCGAGACGCTCTGGCGTTTCATCTGGTACGAACTCTGCGATTGGTATATCGAGGCAACGAAAATGCCCGAGGCACGAGCGACGCGCGCATCGGTGCTCTCCTACGTCCTCAACGCCTCGATGCGCCTCTTGCATCCGATCGCACCCTTCATCAGCGAAGAAATCTGGCAGGCGTTGCCGCATGACGGTGAAAGTATCGTCACCGCCGCTTGGCCCGACGCCTTCGAATGCCTCGAGGACGCACGGGCGATCGCGGAATTCGAGGCCGTGCAACGCTGCATCGAACGTCTGCGCAACGACCGAGCGGCATATGGCTTAGCCCCCCGGGCGACGGTGCAACTGCGCGTCCCGAGAAACTTGCCCGGCGAACTTCGCGCGCTCGTGCTTCACTTCGGCGTCGCTACCGGTCTCGCGAGCGAGGAGGTGGAGGGCGATGCGATCGCTGCGCTCGATGCCGTGAGCGTCGAGGCACCACGGGAGCTCATGGCCGAGCGCTACCGTCGTGAGGTGGAACGCCTGCTCGCTGAGGTCGCGCGTTCGGAGAAGAAGTTGGCGAATGAGGCCTTCGTGGCGCGAGCCGCCGCCGAGGTCGTGGGCGTGGAGCGAGCGAAGCTCGACGGATATCGTAGCGATCTGCGGCGTGCGCGCGAAGCGCTCGCAGCGATGGAGGCAGACAAATGAGTGCACGCAGTCGACGGCTCCTCGGCGCCGAGGAAATCGAGCGCGTCATCGCGCGGCTCGCGCACGAAATCGTCGAGCCGGAGGATGCACGGAAGGGGATCGAACTCTTCGGGATTCGTCGCGGTGGGGAGGCGCTCGCGCAGCGGCTCGCCGCGCACATCGAGCGCATCAGCGGAGTCTCGCCGACGCTCGGTTATCTTAACGTCAACCTCTACCGCGACGACAACGTCGTTCACGCTCTCCCCGAATCGCAGATTCCCGACGCCGTCGACGGGCGTTCGGTCGTCATCGTCGATGACGTGCTCTTTACCGGACGTACGGTGCGAAGCGCGCTCGATGCACTCATCGACCTCGGCCGACCCTCTGCGATACGCCTCTGTGTCTTGGTCGATCGTGGATTACGCGAATTGCCGGTGCAAGGCGATTACGTAGGGCGGCGCATCCCGACGAGCCGTCGCGAGCGGGTGGTCGTAACCTTACATCCAACCCCGGCAGCGACCGACGAGGTCATGCTCGTTGACGACGACGCGTAGCCTCCTCGATATCGACGATCTCACGAATGAGGAGATCGATGCGCTCTTTACGCGAGCACGTGAGTTCGCACGGCGCCCCGCTCCGCGCTCCCTCGAGGGAGTTTTTTGCGGGAATCTTTTTTTCGAACAGAGCACGCGAACCCACGTATCGTTTCAGTGCGCGCAAATGCTGCTCAGTGGGAACGTCATCAACCTCACTCCAGCGCAACTGAGCCTCGCCACCAAAGGCGAGAGACTCGACGACACCGCGGTGACGCTTCGTGCATTGGGCATCGAGGTGCTCGTCGCACGCCATCCGCGCGCGGGTGCCGTTGCCGAACTCGCTGCGGCCTTCGATGGCTGCACGGTGAACGCTGGTGATGGAACCAACGCTCATCCCACGCAAGCGCTGCTCGACACCTTTACTTTAGGGGACATTCTCGGCGATCTACGCGGTGCTCGGATTGCCTTCGTCGGCGACATTCGACACAGCCGTGTTGCCCATTCGTCGATGCGGCTATTGCAACGGTATGGCGCGACGGTGGTCGGCGTGGGCCCGGAATGCTTTCTCGCCCGAGCCGATGTTCCGCCGGAGGTCGAGATCCTCCGTGATTTCGATGGGGTGCTCGGAGATATCGATGCACTCGTCATGTTGCGCGTCCAGCGCGAGCGTTTCGAGAGCATGCCGATTGACGACGGCGCATATATCGCCGCCTATCAACTCGACGACGAGCGTCTCGCGCGGATCGGCGCGCGCACGCCGATTCTCCATCCGGGGCCCTATAACCGTGGGATGGAGATCGTCGAGAGCGTACTACGCGATGCTCGTTGGCATTATCGAGATCAGGTCTCCAACGGCGTTCTCGTACGAGCCGCACTGCTGCACCATCTCGTCCACGGCTGGTAGGCCGATGCTCGTACGTGGCGGCCGCATCGTCGATCCCAAACAGCGCCTCGACGCGCTGCGCGACCTTCGCGTTGAGGGCGATCGCATCGTTGAGATCGGCGAACATCTACGCTTGCGAGCAGATGAGGTGCAGATCGACGCCGTCGGGTGGATCGTCGCTCCTGGATTCATCGATGCGCACGTGCATTTGCGCGAACCGGGCTTCGAAGCGAAGGAGACGCTTGCAACGGGCACTGCGGCGGCGGTACGAGGCGGCTTCACCGCAGTCTGCGCGATGCCCAACACCGAGCCGGCTCTCGACCGAAGCGCTATTCTGGGGCGGGTCTCATTTCCGCACCCCGATCTGCAGCGCGGCATTCTCGCACGCATCTACCCGATCGCGGCGATGACGCGCGCACGGTCGGGGCGTGAAGTGCTCGATTACGCCTCGCTGGTTGCAGCTGGCGCGGTTGCTTTCTCCGATGACGGGAGTACGATCGCCGACGCGCGCGTGATGCGCGACGTGATGCGCGCGCTCGCCCCGCTCGGCCGGCTCGCTATCGTGCATGCCGAAGACGCCGCGCTGAAAGCCGACGGCGTGATGCACGAAGGGATCGTCTCGCGGCGGCTCGGGTTACCGGGAAGCCCTGCGTCGGCGGAGGAGAGTATCGTGGCGCGCGACCTCGTGATCGGCTTAGAGCTCGACGCGCACCTGCACGTCGCACATGTATCGACTGCGCGAAGCATGGAGCTCATTGCATGGGCACGGGAGCGTCGCGGGCGCGTTACGTGTGAGGTGACGCCGCACCACTTGTTGCTCACCGATGAAGCCATCGAGGAACTCGGTGCACGCGCGAAGGTGAATCCACCGCTCCGAACCACCGCCGACGCGCGTGCGTTACGAGACGCGGTGCGTGCCGGGGCAATCGATTTTTTTGCCAGCGATCATGCGCCGCATACCGATGCGGAGAAGAGCGGCGCTCTCGCATCTGCGGCCGTCGGATTCAGCGGGCTGGAGGTCGCCGTCGGAGCGTATGCGCGCGCACTTCCCGATCTCTCGACCAGCGCTTTCGTTTCGCTCTGCAGCACCCGTGCAGCCGAGGTGCTGCAGCTACCCGGCGGCACCCTCACCGTAGGAGCGCCGGCGGATATAACGATGTTTTCGGAGCGTCCGTGGAGAGTCGATGCGTCGCGGTTTGTATCGAAGGGGCATGCGACTCCGTTCGACGGTTGGGAACTTCCGCGGCGTATCGAAGCGACCGTTGTCGGCGGGCGCATCGCCTACCGCGCGGAGAATCCACCGAGAGATTCCTAGTGATGGAAGAGCGGCGTCTTTAGCAGGCCGTTGATGACGAATTGAACGGCGAGCGCTGCGAGTACGATGCCGAGGACGCGCGATACGACGTGGATACCCGTCGTCCCGATACGGTGTAGGAAGCGTGCCGCTCCGCGCATGCAGAGCCAGGTGACGACGAGCGCGGCTGCGTAGGCGAGGATCGTGGAGAGGATCCGCGTCGGCGAGCCGGCAGCGAGGTTGACGAGCAGCAGCACCGTTGCAAGCGTACCCGGCCCGGCGATCATCGGAATTGCGAGCGGGAAGACGGCAGGGTTCTCGGCAGCGCTCGCCGCGCGCTCCTCGTCCTCGGTTCGCCGGGCTCCGGTCGGCCGCGCGAAGAGCATATCGATCGCGATAAGAAAGAGCAGCATGCCGCCGGCGATAGTGAAGGCGGGAAGCGTGATCCCGAGATAGGAGAGCACCGCCGGCCCGACGAGCCCCATCGCCGCCATGACGACTGCGGCAACGAGAACCGCCTGGTCGACGATCCGAGCGCGTTTTTCGCGGGGGAGATGCGCGGTGGTCGCCATCGTAAACGGGATCATGCCCAGGGGGTCCACGATGGTAAAAGCAGTGGCGAACGCCGTTGCGGTAAAATGCCAGTCCATTACCGCCGAGGGATCGAGCTTCGGGATGCCAAACCCTCTGCGGCGATGCCTCACCCCGCCGCTCTTTTTCTCGCCGACGGTTCGCGCTTCGAGGGCGTTGGGCTCGCAAGCACCGGAATCGCGCTTGGGGAGGCGGTCTTTTATACCGGTATGACCGGCTATGAAGAGGCGCTTACCGACCCCTCGTATGCCGGGCAGATATTGACCTTTACCTATCCGATGATCGGAAACTACGGTATCAGCGGGAGCGCCGCCCAGTACGGACGCGCCTGTGTCGCAGGTGCTATCGTCAAGCGCATCTCCGAACGCCCCTCGCACTATCTTTCGAAGGAGTCCTTACCGGCTTGGCTCGAGGCTCAATGCGTTCCGACGATGATTGAAGCCGATACGCGGGCAATTACGATTGCTTTGCGCGAGCACGGGACGATTTGGGCTGCGCTCGCCGTCGGCACCGAAGAGATCCTCGGAGCAGAACGGCGCTTGGCGGAGTTCGTGCGAACTGCAACGACCAAGGCGCTGGTGCCAAGCGTTGCGGCGCGTACCGCGCACGTCGAAGGTCTCCGCGGCGGCACGCGAGTGACGCTCGTCGATTGCGGCGTGAAGCGCGCGATCGTGCGCGATCTTTCGTGCTTAGGCGCCGAGGTCACCGTGCTTCCGTTCGATGCGAGCCCGGAAGAGATTCTCGCCAACGATCCGGCGATGGTGCTCGTCTCGCCGGGCCCCGGCGACCCGACCGACCTTGGCGGGACGATCGAAACGCTTCGCGCGCTTTTGGGGAAGGTTCCGCTCTATGGCATTTGCCTCGGGCATCAACTCCTCGCACTTGCCTATGGTGCGCGCACGTACAAATTGCCGTACGGGCACCGGGGCGGTAATCAGCCGGTACGAGACCTGCGTCGGGGTGAAGTAATCGTCACCGCTCACAATCATGGGTATGCCGTCGATGCGGATTCCCTTCCCGACGAACTCGAAGCAACGATGATCAACCTCAACGACGGCACGAACGAAGGCTTCGCGCATCGGACGCTGCCGATCGAAGCCGTACAGTTTCACCCCGAGGCCTCGCCGGGGCCCCACGATGCACGGCGGCTCTTTGCAACATGGCTCGACCGCGCGCGCTCGCTCGCGTAAAACTCGGCCTCGCCCTGGCGGCGCTGTCGTGTTTGGTTTTTCCTCGGCCGAGCACTGCGCAGAGCCTTCCCCGCTTGTCGGTCGAGCGCTTTTCGATGTCGGCGCAACCGGTTTCGCCGGAGATCGGGCATACGTTCTCGCTGAGGATCGTGCTGGCGGTTCGCGGATATGTGCGGCGTATCGACAACGTGACGCTGCCGATTCTTTCGCAATTGGCATTACGCGGCGACGAACGCTCGATCGGGCACGCAAACGGGGAGAGCATCTATCGCGAAACGTTGACGGTTCGAGCGGAGCGAACGGGAAACATCGAGCTCGCTCCGGCGACCCTGGACGCGATCGATGCACGGACCGGAAAAGCCGAGCAATATTCAAGTAACGCATTGACCATCATCGTGCGCGGTGGAGCGCTGCAGCCTTTTGCAACGGTCGGCAGCGCGGTCGGGGGATTTATCCCGATTGTGGAACGCATCGCGCTGGTCCTCGCGATCGCGTTTGCTGCTGCGCTCTTGGCGGCGTTCTGGTTGCTCTACCTCCGTCGCCCGCCGCGGGCCGAGAAACCCACCCTCGCACCGGAGATCGTGCCCGAACCAGTTGAACCAGGTAAAGAAGCGACCCGCGAGGAGCGATTGCGCGACGCCGCGCTCGTACTGCGAGCGGAACCTACGCGGGCGGTGGTGCGTTCGGTGCGGATCGCCGTTCGCTCGCTCGTCGGCGCGACGGCAAAGGAGACGCTCTCCGACGTTCTCTCGCGCTTGGGGGAGGCAGATCTCGATCTCGCCCCTCTCCTGCGGGCGTTGGAGCGCGCTGCCTTTACCACCGATGACGACTTGCAAAACGCCATTCGCTCCTGCGATGCCGCGTTTGCGGAGGTAGTACGATGAACGCCCTTCCACGCGATATCGAGCGGGCCCTGAGAGCGACGATCGTCGGCCAAAATGCAGCGATCGAAGGCCTCTTGTTAGCATTGATCGCCGATGGCCACGCACTCTTGGAAGGGCCGCCCGGTATCGCAAAAACGCTCGCCTGTCGCGCACTGGCCGCCTCGTTGGATGCCGTCTTCAAACGCATTCAGTTTACCCCCGATCTCTTACCGGCCGATATCGTCGGGACGCGCATCTTCGACCAACAGAGCGCGCGCTTCGATACCGTGCTTGGGCCGATCGTCGCCAATATCGTTCTCGCAGACGAGATCAACCGGGCGCCGGCGAAAGTGCAGAGCGCGCTCCTTGAAGCTATGCAGGAGCGCCAGGTAACGATCGGTCCGGAGAGCCACGCTCTTCCCGATCCATTCGTCGTTCTTGCTACGATGAATCCGCTCGATAACGACGGAACCTATGCCTTGCCGCTCGCGCAGATGGACCGTTTCTTGTTAAAGATCGATCTCGAATATCCAAGTGAAGCGGAAGAGCTTGCAATTCTCGATCGCTATGCGTTCGCGCAGACGCCGCTGCCGCAGCGCGTGGCGACCCTCGATGACGTTCGGGTGTGGAGGGCGCAGGCCCGCGCGGTCCACGTCGATGTAAAGTTACATGGGTACGTCGTTGACCTCGTCATGGCAACGCGTCGAGAATCGCCCTACGTTGCCGGCGGAGCGAGCCCGCGCGCGAGTTTAGCGTTGGTCAATTGTGCGCGCGCGCGTGCTCTGCTTGATGGTCGAGATTACGTCGAACCCGACGATATCCGAAGTGTCGCCGTACCGGTGCTACGACATCGCGTCGCGTTCACGCATCGGCTATCGCTGGAAGGGCTCTCGCCGTCAGTCTGGATCGAGCGCGCGATCGCGACCGTTCGCGTGCCGTGACGCTGCGCGAAGCGCTCCTACGCGGGCGAAATCGCCCTCGTCTGCTCGGCGGCGGCTCGCCGACGATCGCGCGCGGCGATGGATACGAGTTTTCGCAGTTGCGCGGTTACGTCCCCGGTGACGATACGCGACGCATCGATTGGGCGGCGACCGCACGGAGCGGCGCGTTACAGACGCGCGTGATGCTCGAGGACGTAGCCCTGGTCTTCGCCGCGATCTGCGATCGTTCGCGCTCGATGTCGCTAGGGCGTCGACGCGCGCTCCAGGACGCAGCCGACGATGCGATCGATGCGTGGTTCGGTGCTGCTTCGGGCGAGGACCGTGCGGTTGCGATCCTTGCGCGCGGAGCACTCCCCACCCACGCGCGCCCAGGGCGGCAAGGGGCGACGCTCGCGCGCGAGGCATTGCGCGCTCAGCCCGACGATGCGTTCGAGCCGAACGCCATGCTCGACATCGCCCGGGCGACCCTACCGCGCGGCACCGCACTCTTGCTCGTCACCGATCCTACCGCAGCCGAGCGCTGCGATGACGCGCGGCTGCTGGAGTCGGCGCGACGTTTCGACGCTACGCTCGCGCTCGCACGCGACCCCTGGCAGGATGCTTTGCCGCTCCGCGCCCTTACCCGGCTCGTCGATGTCGAGAGCGGCGAACCGCTCGTGCGCTGGTTCGGGCGACGAGAGCGCGATGCGTACCGACGCGCGAGCGTCGAGCGAGAGCGGGGGCTGCTAGAGCGATTCCGTCGCTCGGGCTGGCGCGTCGGGATTCTCCCTGAGAGCGATGGACGGAGCGCACTCGCCGAAGCCTTCGGAATCCTGCCGGGAGCGCTCGCGTGAGTTTCGGATCGCCGGCGAACTTGTTGCTCGCGGCGCTGCTCGTTGCGCTCGGCGTTTGGTCGATCGAGCGAGCGCGCCGCGTGCGGCATGAGAGCGCACTCGCGTACTCCGATCTCGCGTTTCTTCGGCGCGCGATCGGCGAACGCGATCTCGCAACCTCGCTCCTGCGGGCAGCGTGGATAGCAGGCCTTGCCTTCGCCGCGCTCGCGCTCGCTCGCCCGCACCTGACGTTGCCGGTGCCGATCCACGATGGTGCGGTGGTCCTCTGCATCGACACCTCGGGGTCGATGGCCTCCACCGATATCGCGCCGACGCGCGCGCTCGCTGCGCGCGCGGCGGCGGCGCGCTTTATCGAGGAGATGGCCCGCGGCGAACGCGTTGCAATCGTTGCGTTTTCAGGTGCTGCTTCAGTAGTGCAACCGCTGACCGCGCAGCACGCCGCAGCGATTGCAGCGCTCGATACGCTTCCTGCGCCCAACGGCCCGACGGCGATTGGCGATGCGCTTGCACTTGCGGGCTCGCTCCTCAGGCAGCATGGGCCGCGAACCGTTGTTCTCGTCACCGATGGCGTGAATAATACCGGCATCGATCCCTTCGCCGCAGCCTCCTCGCTCGGCGCACGCGGCATCAAGGTCGATACCGTGGGCATCGGGACCAATTCCGGATCGCTGATACCGGGCACGAGCGAGGCTGCGGGAATCGACGTCTCTGCGCTTCGCGCTTACGCCCGTGCGAGCGGGGGGCGATTCGTCCGCGTCGCGAATGCTTCGGAATTGCGCGGTGCGCTCGGAGCGTTGGGTCGCGTGACCTCCTTCGAACCGAAGAGCATCGATGTCTCGCTGGGCGCGGCGTTGCTTGGAGCGTGCCTCCTCGCGCTCGTTGCGCTCGCCGCGCTGGGATTGGGAAGGCTACCATGAACGAGATCGCTTCAAGCCGCACCTCGTACGAACGCGACGAACTTCGCGAGAGCGAACTCGCCGACGACCCTATCGTTGCACTGCAGCGTTGGCTCGATGAAGCCTATGCGGTGCTCCCTTCGGTTGCCGAACCCAACGCGATGGCTCTCGCGAGCGTCGGTGAAGATGGGCGCCCCAGCCTCCGTATCGTGCTTCTGCGCGGACTCGACCAGCGCGGGCTGCGTTTCTTTACGTCGTACGACAGCAGGAAAGGGCGCGAGCTGCTCGCGCGCCCTTTTGCCGCTGCGACCTTTTGGTGGGCGGCGCTCGAACGTCAGGTTCGCGTTGAGGGCGACGTGCGCCGCGTTGACGAACACGAGTCCGATCTCTATTTCGCATCGCGCCCGCGAGGACACCGCCTCGCTGCATGGGCCTCCGAACAGAGCGAGCCCGTCCAATCGCGGGCTCTCCTCGACGAGCGCATGGCGCACTTCGAGCAGCGCTTTGAAGGTGAGGAGATCGAGCGCCCGCATTCGTGGGGAGGCTTTCTCGTCGTTCCTCGCTCGATTGAATTTTGGCAAGGGCGCAGCAATCGCATGCACGACCGCCTCCTCTACCAACGCGAGCGCGAGGGCTGGGCGCGCGTGCGCCTTCAGCCGTAATATCTACGATCGGAGGCATGCCTCCAGGACTCTCGCCCGTCTGAAGCCAATCCGGCTTCCCTAGCATGCGCCGGAATATTCTTGTCATCGGCTCCGGACCGATCGTGATCGGTCAGGCCGCGGAGTTCGATTACGCAGGGGTTCAGGCGTGTCGGGCGCTGCGCGAGGAAGGGCATCGCGTCGTCCTGGTCAACTCAAATCCGGCGACGATCATGACCGACCCGGAGCTCGCCGATGCGGTCTATCTCGAGCCGCTGACGCTGGAATCGGTGAGTGCGGTGATCGAACTCGAGCGCCCCGACGCACTCTTGCCGACGCTCGGCGGGCAGACCGGCCTCAATCTCGCCGTAGCGCTCGACGATGCCGGCGTTCTAAAACGATTCGGCGTCGACTTACTGGGCACGCCGATCGCAACGATCAAACTCGCCGAAGATCGCGAGCTCTTCAAGGAGAAGATGATCGAGATCGGGGAGCCGGTCGCGCGTAGCGTCGTCGTTACCGAGATCGAGCAGGGGTTGGCGTTTGCCGTTGAGGCCGGCTATCCGTTGGTCGTGCGCCCAGCGTACACGCTCGGCGGGACCGGCGGTGGTATCGTTCGCAACGAACGCGAACTCCGCGAGACCCTCGCCTCAGGGCTCGCCGCGAGCATGATCCATCAGGCACTCCTCGAGGTCTCGCTTCTGGGTTGGAAAGAAGTCGAGTACGAAGTCTTACGCGATGCCTCCGACGACTGCATTATCGTTTGCAACATGGAGAATTTCGATCCCGTCGGCGTACATACCGGCGATTCGATCGTCATCGCTCCATCTCAGACGCTCTCCGATCTTGAATATCAAATGCTGCGAACCTCGAGCCTCAACGTCATTCGTGCCCTCGACGTACAAGGCGGCTGTAACATTCAATTCGCTCTCCATCCAACCAGCAATGAATACGCGATTATCGAGGTCAATCCGCGAGTCTCTCGCTCCTCGGCACTGGCGAGTAAAGCGACCGGGTATCCGATTGCAAAAATATCCACCCGTATCGCTTTGGGGCAGCGCCTGAAAGATATTCCTAATCCCGTCACCGGGGTTACCAAGGCCGCCTACGAGCCGACGCTCGACTACGTCGTCGTAAAAATTCCACGTTGGCCCTTCGATAAATTTCCGTTAGCCGACACGCTCCTCGGCACGCAGATGAAATCGACCGGCGAAGCGATGGGTATCGGGCGCACCTTTGCTGCCGGGCTCTTAAAGGCGATTCGTGGGCTCGACATCGGTCGCGAAACGTTAACCGGTGGAGCGATGCGCGAATGGAGCGACGACCAATTGATCTCCGTCGTGGAAAACCCAACGCACGAACGGCTCTTTGCGATCGCCGAGCTGCTTCGCCGCAGCACCGACCGTCGCGCGTGCGTGGAGCGTTTGCATGCAGGCAGCGGCATCGACCGGTTCTGGCTCGATGAGCTCGGCGATCTCGTCGAACTCGAACGTCGATTGCACGGACGCCGGGATCGAGAGGATATCGAGCGTGCCTTTCGCGATGGCTACTCGTCGCAGGGCATTCGTACCCTCACCGGGAGCGCCGAGCGACCGAACGGGCCCGCTCCGGCATTTCGCATGGTGGACACCGCGGCGGCAGAGTTTCCGGCGCGCTCTCCATACTATTACCTTTCGCGCGGTGAGAGCGATGAGATGCGCCCCCCGGCACGCGAAGCGGTCGTCGTCGTAGGAAGCGGACCGATCCGTATCGGTCAGGGAATCGAATTCGACTACAGTTGCGTCCACGCCGCGTGGGCGCTGCGCGATGCCGGGCTCGCACCGGTCGTTGTCAACAATAACCCCGAAACGGTCTCGACGGACTTTGATATCTCCGACGTCTTGGTTTTCGAACCGCCTGGTGCAGACGAAGTCGAGGCTGCCTATCGCTCGACTGGTGCGCGCGGCGTCATGTTGGCGTTCGGTGGACAGACCGCGATTTCATTAGCTGCCGAATTAACCGATCGCGGCGTTCCCATCGTCGGAAGCGACCGCGTGACCTTGGATATGGCCGAAGATCGCGAACAGTTCGATGCTGCACTTGCACGTCTGGGTGTCGCGCGCCCCGAGGGGCGCGCTGCGCGGAGCTTCCGTCAGGCGCGGACGATCGCTCGCGAGCTCGGCTTCCCGGTACTGGTACGCCCGTCGTTCGTGCTTGGTGGGCGCGCGATGGAGATCGTTTACAACGAAGGACAACTCGCCTCGTACGTGGAGTCCGCACCGCCGATAGCCGCCGATGCGCCGTTGCTCGTCGATCGCTATATCGAAGGGCTTGAGGTAGAACTCGATGCAGTGTTCGACGGTGAAGATATCTTAATTCCCGGTATTTTCGAACATATCGAACGTGCCGGCATCCATTCCGGTGATTCCATCTCCGTCTATCCCGCGCCCTCGCTCGACGAGACGATGGAACGGCACATCACCGAGGTTACGCGTTCAATCGCACGCGAGTTAGGCGTTCGAGGCTCGATAAACATCCAGTTCGTGATCCACGACGGCAGGCTCTACATTATCGAAGCGAATCCTCGCGCATCGCGTACCGTGCCGATCATTCAGAAAGCAACCGGAATCAACCTTACCGCAGCGGCGACGCGCATCGCTTTAGGTGCACGGCTCGCCGACCTTCCCTATGGAACGGGGCTACGGCCGCGCTCGCCCTTCACCGTGGTAAAAGTGCCCGTTTTCTCGTTTGCAAAAATGCGTGGAGTCGAAACGATTCTCGGCCCGGAGATGAAATCGACCGGCGAGGTTCTCGGCATCGACGCAAGCTTTGCCGGCGCACTTCGCAAGGGCTTTCTCGGGGCCGGCATCGCATTGCCCGAGCGCGGCGGTCGTATCCTCGTCTCGATCGCCGACGAGGAGAAGGAGCGTGCGGTGCCGATCATGCGCCGCTACGCCGACCTGGGGCATCGTCTCATCGCCACCGATGGAACCCAGCGCGTGCTGACCGCTGCGGGAATAGCCTGCGAGCGGATCAATAAAATCGCCGAAGGGAGCCCGCACGTCCTCGAGGCGATCGCCTCGCGTAGCGTCGACCTCGTCATCAACGACGCCAAGGGTGCGCGGGAGGTCTCCGATGCTTACAAGATTCGGCGCGGCTCGGTCGAAGCGAGTATAGTGTGTCTGACCAGTCTCGATACCGCCCGAGCCCTAGCGGAGGCCCTCGCAAACACGGCGGGGCCGCCGTGCAGTCTCCATCGCTATCTAGCGTCGGTAACGGCGAAGGCGTAGGCGAACGGCGCGCGGGTATCGTCGTGCTCGGCGGCAACAGCAGCACGCTCGCTTTTACCAATAGCCTTCTCCCCGAGGGCCGAACCATCGTGGCGCGCCTGGTGCCCGTCGCGGTCACGCCGATCGATACCGCGGTCGGTGATACCTGGCAGAGCGTCGGCATCGCTCCCGACGATCTCTTGCATTGGATCGACCGTACGTTTCCCGCAGAGGATGAGAGCGCGTTCGTCGCCCCTCTTCACGATCTCGATCTGCTCGCACGCGTCGGATGGAGCGCCCCGCTGCCGGCGAATCTCAACGAGGCGGAGGTTATCAATGTTGAGGATCTTCCCCCGGAGATCGTCGAGGCGATCGAGAGCGGCCCCGTGCCGATCGTTCCCTGCGCGCTCTGTCGTCGGCTCTGCGTTCGCGGTGACTTCCGTTGGGCCGAGCGCGAGCTCTGCGCGTGGGATTATCATCACCAGGTCTTCGGGCGGCGTGGGCCGTGGCGAAACGGCGCATACGACGAGCGCCATTACGAAACGCTTCCGCACTGCAGCTTCATTGCTCCCGCGCTTTTAGAGGAACTCGGAGTCGAACTCTTGGCGTCATTCTACGATTGCGACGAAGAACTCGTGCGATCGCTGGTCGGCACGATACTCGACTCCGGTCGCGAACGCTCGCATATCGCCGTTCGCGTCGACTCCGGGTTTGTCGTCCTTCGCGAGCGCGGGTGAACCAACGTTCGCTCGGGCGCATTTCAGCGCTCTTTACCGTTTTGTTTCTTGCCCTCATCGCGCGCTTTGCATGGTTGCAACTCGTCGCAGCCCCCAGCATCGCGGCGAATCGTTCCAATCCGCGGCGCACCCTTATCGCTCTAGGTCGTGGCCGCATCCTCGCCGCCGATGGGCGCGTTTTAGCAGCGACCGACGGAACGCGACGCGTCTATCCGATGGGTGCGGCACTCGCCCAGGTGGTGGGCTATGCCTCACGCCGCTACGGGACCGCCGGACTGGAACGCGCCTACGACGCACTCTTGGCCGCTCCGGCGTTTTCGGCCGATCCCATCGAGCAGATTCAAGATTTTGCGGCATCCTTCGCGCGGGTTGCGCCGCAAACGGGCGATGATTTAATTACGACGATCCAGCCGAAAATCGAAGAACGATTGGCGAGCCTGCTCGCGCGGCATGCACGTGCCGCCGGGGTCGTGCTCGACCCGCGAAACGGAGCCGTCTTAGCGATTGCGAGCGTGCCGAGTTTCGACCCGAACACGATGGATAGGACCTTTGCTTCCGCGCTGCACGCAAAGGACAGTCCCCTGCTCGACCGGGCGCTCGAGGGGCTCTATCCGCCGGGATCGACCTTTAAAATGCTCACCGCCTCCGCCGCTATCGATAGCGGAAGCGTCGGAATGCACGACGTTTTTCAGGATCCCGGTTATCTGATGATTGGGAAAGCGCGCCTCCACGACAACGATTTCGAAGCGACGGGAGCGGGGACGATCGTGAAGGCCTTCGCGTTATCGAGTAACGTTGATTTTGCGCAGATCGTCCTGCGGACCGGCGCGCCGACGTTCTATCGGTATTTGCGACGCTTCGGGGTCGGCCGTTCGCTCGATTTCCAACTCCCGACGGCGCGTGCATTCGTCCCGCCGGAATCACATATTTGGGCAGGCGAACTCGCTCAGATGGGTTTCGGGCAAGGTGCGCTCTTGGTGACGCCGATGCAGATTGCGACGATTGCGGCGACGATCGCCAACGGCGGGGTCGAGGAGCGCCCCTTCATCGTGCGTGCAATCGAGCGGCGCGGACGCATCCTCACGCGTACCCCGGTAGGCCCGCTGGGCAGCCCGGTATCGGCGCAGACCGCGGCGAACGTTACGAAAATGATGGAAGCCGTAGTGGCGTGGGGAACGGGGACGAGCGCCCAATTGCCGGGGATCACCGTCGCCGGTAAAACGGGGACGGCGACCAATCCGCACGGAGCACCCGACTCATGGTTCGTCTGCTTCGCGCCGGCGCAATCGCCGCGCGTTGTTGTGGCGATCTTGGTCGAGAACGCCGGCTACGGAGCGGCCGTCGCTGCACCGATTGCACGAGAGGTGCTCGCCCGCGCACTGTCGGTGATCGCGCGATGATCGAACAGCATATCATCGCCGGGCGATACCGGCTCGAGGAACGTATCGGCGAGGGCGGCATGGCGGTGGTCTACTCCGGGACCGATGCGCTCTTGCGCCGTCGCATTGCGATTAAGATTCTGCGAGATCAGTATGCGGCCGACCAAGAATTCGTGCGTCGTTTCTATCAAGAGGCGGAATCGGTCGGACGGCTCTCGCATCCAAACGTCGTCAATACGTACGACGTCGGGCACGAAGATTCGATTTATTATATCGTTATGGAGTTCGTTGACGGCTGCTCGCTCGCTGAAATTATTAACAGCGAAGGCCGCTTACCCGAGCCGGTTGCGATCGATTATGCCGCGCAGGTCTCTCAGGGTCTCGCCTACGCGCACCGTCAAGGGCTCCTGCACCGCGATATTAAACCGGCAAACATTCTGGTCGGTAAGGATGACGTCGTAAAGCTCTCCGACTTCGGTATTGCGCGAGCCTTTTCGGAGCAAACGATGGCGATGACGCGGCCGGGGCTGGTGATGGGCAGCGTCTATTATCTCTCCCCCGAGCAGGCGCAGAGCCGCGAACTCACTCCGGCTTCAGATCTTTATAGCGTCGGAATCGTGCTCTATCAAATGTTGCTCGGCGAGCTCCCGTACACCGCCGACTCCCCCGTGGCAGTTGCGATCAAACATATCGGCGACCCGGTTCCGATCGTTCCGCCCGATAGCGGGGTGAGCCCGGCGCTCGCCGCAATCATAAATAAATTGCTTCAAAAAGATCCAGCGCATCGATTTGCGGCGGCGAGCGATTTGGCGCGAGCGCTGCGCGAGGCGCGGGAGCGGCCCAACGTCGCAGCCTTTGCAACCAGCGACGATGCGCCACCGAGTCTGCGAAGCTCGCTCCCTCCCCGGCGCTCGCCGTTGCCGGATCGCCGAAACATCGACGTGCCGCGGCGGCATTCCATCGCGCGCGGTAACCCGGCGATCGTTCCGCTCTTTATCGTTTTAGCGATCGTCGCGGCCGTTGCCGGTTTTGCGATCTTCGGGCAATTCGGCGCGACGTCAGGCGGCCGAATTAGCGTTGCCGATTTTCGGAACATGAGCGTCGCAGAGGCGCAGGCAGCGATCGTCGCCGATGGGCTGCAGGTTCGCTTTCTCCAAAGCCCGAGCAACCACGTTCCCGCCGATCGGGTGATTCGCCAGAACCCTCCACCGGGATCGTTGGTACAGAAAAACTCGCTCGTCGAACTGATCGTCAGCAACGGGCTACCGCTCGTTGGGCTTCCCGACGTTCGTGGCTTTTTAGCCGGGGACGCGGAACGGAGTCTGCGGGAGCAAGGTTTTCACGTTCGCATCGAACGTCGTTTCGACGCCGCCGCCAAGGAGAGCGTCGTCGCGCAGCGCCCGGCTCCCGGCGCGCGCGCCCGCGCGCATTCCTTAGTCGTCCTCGTCGTTTCGAAGGGCCCGCAACCGATCGAAGTACCGAACCTTGTCGGCCTCGAACTCTCGGCCGCACAGAGGCTCGTCACAAAGCTTGGCCTGGCGCTCGATGTCATCGCGCAGAGCCCGATTCCCGGCGTCGCAGCCGGAACGATTGCCTCGCAGGATCTCGTTCCGGGGCAATCGATCGCGCAGCGCGCAACCTTACATGTCGTCGTTAGTACCGGATCTGCAAATACGGGACCGCCGGTTGCCATTCCCAACCTCGTCGGGCTCGGTGCCGATGCAGCGCAAGCAGAGCTTGCCCGGCTGGGCCTGCTCGTTACGGTCTCGTATAGTGTCGACCCCGGTGCCGGCGGGACGATTCTCGCACAGCAACCGCCGGCTGCGAGTTCGGTTGAGCCGGGCTCCAGCGTCGCACTGACGATTGCCGTTCCCGGCGAAGTACCCGATACCGAGGGAATGACCGTCGACCAAGCTCGGAAAACGCTCGCTGATGCCGGCTACCACATCGGTTCGATCCGATACACGACAACGGAGGGCGCCAACGGCGATGTCGTCCATACCGAGCCGCTCGTCGGAACCACCCTCGCGCCCGGTTCGAATGTTACGCTTGTCGTAAATGGTAAATCGTGAGAATTCTCGGTATCGATCCGGCGCTGCGGGTAACGGGCTACGGTGCGATCGATGTAGATGGCGAACGGGTGCGGTTGATCGAAGCGGGTACGATTGCGCCGCGGGTCTGTGACAGCCTCGAGGCGCGCCTCGCTCAACTCCACGATGGCATATCGGGAGCGATCCGCCAGACCGCTCCAACGCATATCGTGATCGAGGAGCTCTATACCACCTATCGCAATCCGTCGACGGCGATTCTCATGGGGCACGCACGCGGCGTCCTCTGCTTGGCCGGTGCGCAGGCCGGTATACCCGTTTCGACATTGGGGCACTCGTACGTCAAACGAGCGTTGGTAGGATCGGGGAGCGCGCGCAAGGAGCAAGTGAACCAGATGGTCGTGCAGCTCTTGCATCTTCGGCGAGCTCCCGAGCCGCATGATGTCTCCGATGCACTCGCGTTGGCACTCGCCTTTGCGCGACGCTCCGCTCGAAGCGCACTGCCCTTCGGGCTCCGGTAGGAGCAGCGGCGACGGTGTTTTCACGCATTGAAGGACGGCTGATCGAACGCGAAGGCGAACGGGTGATGCTCGATGTCGGCGGCCTGGGTTACGATATTATCGTGCCGCCCTGCGTCGCCGAGAAACTCCCGACCGAACCCGGTGCGCCCGTGCGACTCGAGATATACTCGGTGCTCTCGCTAGAGCAGACGAGCGGGCGATTCGCATATTATGGCTTCTCCAATTCAGTCGAGCGTGCTTTTTTTGAAGCGCTCCTCGGGGTTTCGTCGATCGGCCCGCGCTCGGCGGTTCGCGCGTTTTCCGTGCCGATGAATCGCATCGCAGCTGCGATCGAACGAGGCGACCACGCATTTTTAAAAACATTGCCCGGGATCGGCCAGCAGAAAGCGCGCGACATCGTCGCGAAACTCCAGGGAAAAGTCGCGAGGTTCTTGTTGATTCAAGAAGCCCCCGAACCGACACCTAAAGCGATGCCGGGTTTCGCCGATGAGGCGCTCGCGGTGCTGCTCCAACTTGAATATCGCCGTGCGGAGGCGGAAAAAATGCTCCGCGACGTCCTCGACGCTCGCCCGGAGATCGCCGATGCCGAGCGATTACTCGCCGCGATCTACGAACGGAGAAGCATCCCGGTGGAGGGCACGTCGTGAGCGAGGAGGCACGCAAACGCCTCTTCGGCCCCGAGGATACCGAGCCGCTCGATGAATCGAAGCGGGTGCTCAGCCCGGAGGGAGCGCTCGAAGATGAAGTGCTCGGTGCGGGCCTTCGGCCGCGACGCTTCGATGAATATGTCGGCCAGGAGCAAGTGATCGAGAACCTTCGCATCGCAATCGATGCCGCACAGCGTCGCGACGAGCCGCTCGAACACGTGCTGTTCTATGGGCCGCCGGGGCTTGGAAAGACGACGTTAGCGGCGCTGATCGCCCGCGAGATGGGTGCGAGCATACGTCCGACGAGCGGGCCGACGCTCGACAAACCGAAGGATTTGGTCGGCCTTCTCACCTCGCTCGAACATGGCGACGTCCTCTTTATCGACGAGATGCATCGTCTCGGGCGCGTCGTCGAAGAGTTTCTCTATCCGGCGATGGAGGACTTTCAAATCGATTTTATCGTCGATCGCGGCGCATACGCGCGCACGCTGAAATTGCCGCTCAAACGATTCACCTTAGTCGGGGCGACCACGCGCGCAGGTATGCTCTCCGCTCCGCTGCGCGATCGTTTCGGCATCGTCCATCATCTCGATTACTACGGGGTTCCCGAACTCGAACGGATCGTTGCGCGTTCGGCGGCGATCTTGGAGGTGCCGATCGATCCCGAGGGGTGCTCGACCATCGCCGCCCGCAGCCGTGGCACACCGCGTATCGCCAATCGCCTTTTGCGTCGCGTGCGCGATTTCGCGCAGGTACGCGGCGACGGCCGGATCAGCGCGAACCTCGCGCTCGAAGCGCTCGCACGCGAAGGAGTTGACGCGCACGGTCTCGATCGGCTCGATCGCGCCTTTCTGCGTGCGCTCGTCGAGCAGTACCGCGGCGGCCCTGCGGGCATCGCAGCGATTGCCGCGACGCTAACGGAGGATGCGGAGACGCTGGAAGACGTCGTCGAGCCATTTCTCTTGAAGAGCGGCTTTATCGTGCGGACGGCGGCTGGGCGAAAAGTAACGGAGGCCGGGCGTGCGGCGATCGGCGCTACCGATGACGATCCGTCGCGGCAGCAGCGGTTTTTATGAAACTTCGGCGCCGTGCGTTTCTCGGCGGGCTGGCGGGCCTCGCGCTGGCAACGCCGGTCGCCGCGCGGGCGCTCGACGACGGCGGCGACCGTTCTCAGGCCTTACGCGTACTCTTGGGGCGCGGCCCCGTCGAACCCATTGCGGGGGGATTTCTTTTCGCCGGCAATCGCTATCGCGGCACCTATAGCATTCTTCCCGATGGTCGCGTCGTCAATGAAGTGAACTTCGACGATTATCTCGCAAGCGTTGTACCCGCGGAGATGAGCCCTAGTTGGCCGATTGCGGCCCTGGAGGCCCAAGCGATCTGCTCGCGTGGATTCATCCTCGCGCGAAGTAACCCGAACCGCCCATACGATCTCGTGCCCTCCGAACTCGCGCAAGTCTATCGCGGCGTGGAGAGCGAATATCCGGCAAGCACGGCTGCGGTTCATGCAACCTCGGGGCTGGTCTTGCGTTACGCGCACGCATTCGCACAGATCGAGTATTCTTCGTGCTGCGGCGGTTTCAACGAATCCTCGGCCGATGCTTGGGGCGCCGCTCCGATTCCCTATCTCGTCGCACACCCGTGTCCGTATTGTACGGCCTCCCCGCATTACCGATGGAAGGCCGACCTTCTTGCCGAAGATCTTCGCGAGAGCGTGTCGCAGATCGCTCCGCAAATCGGCGCGTTGCAGGACGTTACCTTTACCGACTTCGATCGTAGCGGACGCGCGCGATGGGTTGCACTCGCCGGTTCGGCCGGTTTCGTCCGAATCTCGGCATCACGATTTCGTATCGAGATCGGAGCGCGGAGGATTCCAAGCCTGCTCGTTCGGAGGCAGTCGAGCCTCCTCGCTCCGGCCTCGCAGGCCTTTGGCGGGCTCCATATCGAAGGAAGAGGCCTGGGGCACGGAGTCGGTCTCTGTCAATGGGGCGCGCGGGGTTACGCTCTCGCCGGAGGCTCCGCGCAAGAGATCTTGAGCTTCTATTTCGCCGGAACCAGCATCGGGCGACTTTGAGAACGAGGATATGACGGACGGAAAAGAGCGCGCAGCGGCGATGAAGGCTGATGACGGCGATGCCGCCAACAAGCGCTACGGCCTACGGTTGCGGAAATTTATCGATATCGTTGTCGAGGATCCGTTCTCGGCGATGCTCTTCCGCGGAGCGATCGCCGACATTTCGCCGACCGGTATGCGTGCGATGGTCGACCAGTATCTTCCCGTCGGTTCGAAATACACGATTACGATGAAGCGAAGCCCCTTTCTTCGAATGCGTGGTCAGGTGCGTTGGATCCGCCCGTCGGCGAATGAAACTTTTCAGATCGGCGTCCAATTTATAGAGGTCGCACCGGAGGACGCAAAAAGATTATCGACGTTTATCGAGATCGAACAGCAGCGATTGACGAACGGCTAACCGCCGCTTACGATTTCGCGCTCCCTCGCGAATCGATCGCGCAACACCCGGCGGCCCGTCGAGACGAGAGCCGACTTTTTGTGATCTCGCAGCACGGCGATGGACGGCACCGTCTCTTTCGCGAACTTGACGCCGTACTGCGCCCCGACGATCTCCTCGTGCTCAACGAAACGGCGGTCATCCAGGCGCGTCTGATCGGCCGTCTCGCCGGTGGCGGGCGTGCCGAACTCCTCCTTTTGCATCCGGTCGGCTCGCTTCGCTACGACGGAGCTGCGAGAAACTGGGTCGTTCTCGCTCGCCCCGGACGCCGGTTGCGCGTGGGCTCCCTCGTGCAGTTCGACGATGAGGGAACGGCGATCGTTCGAGCGGTGCACGAGGACGGGCGGCGTGAAGTGGAGTTTGTGTTTGGTTCTCCCTTCGAGGAGTCGATCGAGCGGATCGGTCGCCTGCCTTTGCCGCCATACATTCACAGCGATGATGAGGAATCGCAGCGGCGCTATCAGAGCGTCTTCGCACGCGTTCCCGGTAGCGTAGCCGCCCCGACTGCCTCGCTGCATTTCTCACTTGAACTGCTCCGGCGGCTCGACGAGCGAGGGATCGAGCGGCGCTCCATCGTGCTCGATATCGGTTTGGGAACGTTCCGCCCCATCTCCAGCGAACGCATCGACGAGCATGAAATGCACAAAGAACGCTACGATATCCCCGCATCGACCGTAGAGGCGATCGCGGCGGCGAAATGTGCGGGGCGACGCGTCGTCGCGGTCGGCACGACGGTGTTGCGTGCGCTCGAGGGATGCGTGCTCGAACGAGGGGCGTTGCTCCCCGGCGAAGGCGCTACCTCATGCTTTATCAAACCGGGTTTTGAATTCCGCGTCGTCGATGCGCTGATTACCAACTTCCATTTACCGCGCTCCTCGCTCTTCGTGCTCGTCAGTGCATTCTGCGGCCGTATGCGGATGCTCGATGCCTACCGTGAAGCCGTCGAGCGCTCGTACCGATTTTTTTCCTTCGGGGACGCGATGTTTTTGGAGCGAGCGCAACGATGAAATATATCGGCTTCGATGCCCCGGGCGATCCCTCGGTATTGCGCGTGCTCGAGGCACCGGCGCCACTCCCCGGGGCGGGCGAGATTCAGATCGCCGTCGAGGCCGCAGGGGTGAGCCGTGCGGATACGCTCGGCCGTCGCGGCCTCTATCCGCCGCCCCCTGGCCACAGCCCGATTCTGGGCCTCGAGGTCGCAGGTACGATCTCTGCGCTCGGTTCCGGCGTCGAGGAGTGGCGCGTCGGAGAGCGCGTCTGCGCGCTCTGTAACGGCGGCGGTTATGCCGAGCGGGTCGTCGTGCCTGCGGGCTGCGCGCTGCCGCTTCCGGAGAATTGGAGCGCGGTCGAGGGAGCGACCTTGCCCGAGAATGCGTTCACTGCATACGACAACCTCGTCAACCGCGCCGCGCTCGAGCCCGGAGATACGCTGTTGATTCACGGCGGTACCAGCGGCTTGGGGACGATGGCGATAGGGATCGCCCGTGCCTTGGGTGCTCGCGTCTTCATCACTGCGGGGAGCGACCGCAAGTGTGCGAAGGGCATACAGCTCGGCGCCCACCGCGCGATCAACTACAAGAGCACGGATTTTGTCGCCTCGTCGCTCGCGTACACCAACGGTCGAGGTGTCGATATCATCCTCGATCTCGTCGGCGGCGATTACGTCGCGCGCGATCTTGCGGCGCTCGCGACCGAGGGCCGGATCGTCGTGCTCTCAACGTTGGGTGGAAGCGAGGTGCGGCTCGATCTCGCGGCCCTCCTGCGTAAGCGAGCGCGGGTGATCGGCTCCTCGTTACGCGGTAGAAGTAATGCCGAGAAAGCTCAGATCGCCCTCGACCTCCAGCAAGCGATTTGGCCGCTGCTCGCGGATCGCCGGCCGATCACTCCGGTCGTCGACTCGGTATTTCCCTTCGCGCAGGCACAAAAGGCACATGAACGGCTGGAATCTTCCGAACACATCGGGAAGATTGTTTTAACCCCCGTCTGACGAAGTTTCGGTCGGACACCGTCAACGCATAGAAAGGTCATTCGCATGCACGTATATACACCCAAGAAGTGGGATCTCTCCGGGCTCACCGGCATCTCCGACGATACGCTGAGCGTTCATTTCGGTCTCTACGAGGGGTACGTCAAAAATACCAACCTCCTCAACGAACATTTGGCGACGATACGCTCCGCGGGCAAGAACGTCGGTGCCGATCCCGCGTTCGCCGAGATCGTGCGCCGATTGGGCTTTGAATATAACGGCATGCGCCTTCACGAATATTATTTCGACAATCTTTCCAAAGGCACGACCGATCTCACCGGCGGCAAACTGTTCAATGCCTTGGGAGAGAGCTTCGGCAGCTTCGAAGCGTGGAAGAAAGACTTCTCCGCGGTCGGCGGCATGCGCGGTATCGGTTGGGCGATCGCGTACTACGATCCGCACGCGAAAACCATCAGTAACCATTGGATCGCCGAGCACGAAATCGGAAACCCCGCCGGATTCATGCCGCTGGTGGTGATGGATCTCTGGGAGCACGCATTTATTCGCGACTATAAGCCCTCGGAGCGCGGAAAGTATATCGAGTCGTTCTTTGCCAATCTCAACTGGAAGGCGTGCGAGGCGCGGCTTCCATAGCCGAGAGCAATGCGCGCGCGCGTTCGGGAGAACCGATCAGCGCGCGCGCATTGGTATAAAAGACCAAGCCCGGCGCTCCGTCGCGCTGTTTTCGAACGTGTTTGCGCCGCGTGAACTCGACATCAACCTTTGCGCTCGCGCTCGCATGGGAGAAGAGTGCCGCGCAGTCGGCCGCAACCCCCAGCGCTTCATCGTCCTCTGCAATCTCGGTATCGCATTGGAGGATAACGTGGGCACCCGGAATGTTTTTCGCGTGAAACCAACGATCCTGGGGGCGCGCGATGCGGAAGGTGAGATCGGCATTCTGCTCCGGCGACCTGCCGATGAGGATGCGAACGCCGGGGCGCACGCGTAGTTCGCGAGGAGCGCTCCCTTTGGGCGCTTTGGTTTTGCGGGTTCGCGTCGGGTCGCTGCGAGGTTCGAATATGCTAACGAACGAGGCCTCCACCTCGGCGAGAAGTTCGGGCTCGACGCGCGAGGTCTCCCAATGCAAGATTCGCGCACTGGCAAGCCGCTCTCGCAGACGCGCGAGTGCGGGCTCGAGCCGTTGGGCACGTAGGCCAAGCGCGCGATAGCGCTCGAAAAGGCCGCGTGCCTCACTTTTCAGCGCCTCGTGCTCCTCGGGCGCTCGCTCGTGGAGTGAAGCGTAGATCGCGGTTCCCGCGGCGCGCAATGCATCGCGATCCCCGATCTCGCGCAGTCGCGCGAGGATCTGCTCGGCATCGCGTTCGTCGGCTGCGATACGCTTTTCAATGCGAGCGAGAAGTCGCTCCCGACGGGACGTCGCCGATCGTACACCGCCCGCCGTCGACGGGGCAGCTTGCATCTCGGCGAAGAGCGCGAGCAACGACGGTTCGCGGCTCTCGACGCTATCGTGCAGAGGTAGTTGTACCAGATGCGCTTGAAGCAACTGCCCACCGCGATCTCGGTAGACGTAGAGCTGGGGGAGCAGTTCGATGCCGGCTTCGATATCGGCGACGACCCGCTCGGCCTCTTCGCCATACGCGCGCGCGATCGTTCGTGGAATGCGCAGGCGTTCGTCGAGCGGGGGAGCTTCATAGGGCGCGCCTTCGACGGTGAGGCGTCGCGCATTGGAGCGCGCATCGAAGCTTTGCATCGCGGCAACGATACGCCCCTCTTCGTTGAGGAGAAGGGCGTTGCCGAAGCGCGGAATGAGCTCGAGGATGAGATCGTGGAAACGGGCGACCCCAAAGCGCGAGCGCGTCCCCATGCGCAAGCGAAGCACCCGATCGTTCCGGCGCGAGGATACCTGGAGAACGCGCGCGCCGATCAGACGGTCCCGAAGGAGACGTGCAAAGCCCGGTCGCTCTTCGAGCGGTAGCTCCGGAACGAGCGCTACGCTCGGTGTCGGGGCGAAGCACGCGACTGCGAGGAGGCCTCCCCCGGCGGCGCCTTCGAAACGCAGAACGAGACGCTGATCGAAACTCGTCGCGACCGCCGTGCAGCGCGCCCCTCGCAGGGAGCCGAGGAGTTCGAGCGCGCAACGACGGAGAAGCAGCCAATCCGTGAACACGCGCACCTTCGTTCCGCTTCCCCTCCCCTCGCCCCGCCTTTGGGGCGCGGCACTGGTCGCGGGGCTGCTCCTGAGCTCGTGCGGTAGCGCAGCCGCCGGGCCGCCCGGATGGCAACCGAGTGCTCCCGGTTCCTGGATCTCGGCGCGGCACCCCGGCGAGCGCCTCTCCGTACGTCAGGGGCCATTTCAGGGTGCTCCCTCCGACCTGGCCGCTCGAATCCTGGAGAGCGTCGTGCTCGCTCCAGGCGGAGCCAAGATGGTGAGCACGGGTGCGCTGCACGAATGCCCGGGAGCCGCCGGCGAGATGGATTTCGTACGGAAGAGCCCTGCGCGTCGGATCGTGGTCTTCTTTTCGATCCGCAATAACGTCAGCTACGAGATTCGCTGGAGCGCTGCAAAGGGCGAGGCACTCCCTCCGGAGGTGTTAGGGTTTGCGCAAACCCGACTCTGCCGCGTTATCTGATGCTCGCCTCACGACGAGGAAACGTCGCCGTGCTTGGCGTATGAAGCAAAAAGCGTCGGTGGGAGGGCGTGCGATTATCGGCCCCGGCTTACTCTTTGTCATCTCGGGTCCCTCAGGTGCAGGGAAAGACACCTTGGTCGATGCTCTTCGCGCACGAATGCCGATGCTTCGGTACTCGGTCTCTGCAACGACGAGAGAGCCGCGACCGGGCGAGCGGGAAGGCGAACACTATTTTTTCATCTCGCGCGAGGAGTTCGAGTCGCGCCTCGCTGCTGGCGGATTTCTCGAGTGGCGCGAGTATAACGGCAACGCTTACGGGACGCCGCGCTCGTATATCGAGAGCACGCTTCGCGAGGGCTTCGACGTCGTGATGAAACCGGAGGTCAACGGAGCGATGGCCATCGTTCGGGCCTTTCCGGAGGCGGTCTCGATCTTTATTTTGCCCGATAAATTCTCAAACTTGCGCCGACGTTTGCTGGAGCGGCGAACCGAGAGCAACGAAGAGATCGCGTGCCGATTGGCGATCGCGCACGAAGAGATCAGATATATTCGATCGTTCGATTATCTGGTCATCAATCAAGAACAACGCTCCGAGGAAGCCGTGGAGGATCTCTCCGCAATCTTCCGAGCCGAGCGCATGCGGATTCACCGCCTTCCCGACGACTCGCTCGCGAGCGTCACGCAATCGTAATTTCACGTCAATAATAGAACGGACAGAGAAGAAGATGAGCAAACGAATATTCGGCGATCTCGATGGCTTGATGGAACACGCAGATTCGAAGTTCACCCTGGTGAATATAGCGATGATGCGCGCGCGGCAACTCAATAACTGGATTCGCATGGAAGAGACCCCGCCGATGGAGCGCCGCGAGTATTTCGCCAGCGAGCCGTTAGTCGATCGGGATGCAGTGAACCGCAATAAGCCCGTCTCGATCGCCCTGGATGAAATTGCTGCGGGAAAGATCGAGTACACGCGCACGCGCGAAGGCATAAAATAGGCGATTATGTGCGGGATCGTCGGGTACGTCGGGCCGAAAAATGCCGTTCCCTTCCTACTCGACGCGCTCTCGCGTCTGGAGTATCGAGGATACGATAGTGCCGGGATCGCCGCGATCGACGAGAGCGGGCGTTTAGTCGGCTCGAAGGCCGAGGGCAAACTCGCTCGCCTGTCCGAACGTTTGCAGGACGATACCCACGTAGCGGGCCGAATCGGCCTGGGGCATACGCGCTGGGCGACGCATGGCCGTCCCTCCGACGCCAACGCTCACCCGCACCTCGATTGCAGCGGCCGGATCGCCGTGGTTCACAATGGAATCATCGAGAATTACGCGACCTTACGCGCCGGACTCATCGAGCGGGGGCACCACTTCGCAAGCGAAACCGACACCGAGGTCCTCGCGCATCTCATCGAGCAGCAGTACGACGGAGATCTCGCCGGAGCGGTGCGCCGAACCCTGCGCGAAGTCGTCGGTGCCTATGCCTTGGGCGTCATGAGCAGTGATAGCCCGGAGCACCTGGTCTTCGCTCGCAACGGCGCGAGCCCACTGGTGATCGGCTATGGCGAGGGCGAGATGTTCGTCGCCTCCGATACGCCGGCGATTCTGCCCTATACGCGCAAAGAGATCGTCCTCGAAGAGGGCGAGATGGCGGTCGTCGGTAGAGAGAGCGTCACGATCACCGATTACGAGGGGAACCGGGTGGAGCGGAAGGTCTCGCTGGTTACCTGGGATGCGAGCTCCGCTGAAAAGGGCGGCTTCAAGCACTTCATGCTCAAGGAGATCTTCGAGCAGCCCAATGTTATTAAAGAGACCTTAGCCGGGCGGATCGACGATGGGCTCGACGTACGGCTCGAGAGCGAACTTCAAGCTCTCGACGAACGTCTCGCGTCGATTGCGAAGATCGCGATCACCGGCTGCGGAACGGCATTCTACGCTGGGCTGGTCGGCATGTATCTGCTTCGCTCGCTCGTGCGCTTGCCCGTCGAGATGGAGTTGGCGAGTGAATTTCGCTATGGGGATCCCGTTATCGATGCGTCGGCTTTGACGATCGCGATTTCGCAATCGGGCGAGACCGCCGACACCGTGGAGGCGGTGCGCGTCGCACGCTCCTCGGGAAGTGCGGTATTAGGGATCTGTAATAAACTCGGCTCGCACCTGACGCGCGTCGTCGATGCGACGCTCTTCACGCGTAGCGGCCCGGAGATCGGCGTCGCCGCGACCAAAACCTACGTCGCACAAGTGACGGCAATGACGCTCTTCGCCCTCTACCTCGCGCGAATCCGTAAGACGGCGCCTCTCGAGCGCCTGCGGGAAATTGCCGAAGGAACGCGGCTATTGCCTGCGGCGGTCGATGCAGTCCTCAATGCCAGCAACGAAATTCGAAAAGTCGCGAAGAAAATCCGCAAGGCGCATAGTGCGCTTTTTATCGGACGGTACATTAACTATCCAACCGCTCTTGAAGGTGCGCTGAAACTCAAGGAAATCGCCTACCTTCACGCTGAGGGCTACGCAGCCGGCGAAATGAAACATGGGCCGATCGCGCTCCTGGACGCAAGCGTTCCAGTGATCGGCGTGGTGACCGATGGGCGCGTGCGCGATAAAATGCTCTCGAATCTGATGGAGTCGCGCGCGCGCGAAGCGCCGGTCATCGTGGTGGCGAACCACGGCGACGACGAGGCGGCCTCGGTCGCCGACCACGTCTTCTGGGTTCCGAAGGTCGACGAATTGCTCGCCCCGATCGTCAACATCATTCCGCTCCAGCTCCTGGCCTACCACGTCGCCGACCTCGACGGCAAAGATGTAGACCAGCCGAGGAATCTCGCAAAGACCGTCACCGTCGAATAGCGAACTCTGAGGTGGTGCAAAGAAATGACGGACGCGCTACAGACCAACTACGACCGGTGCGGATTACCCCGAACCCGCTCGATTTTGCCGAAGGTTCGGCGCTGATCGAGGTGGGACGAACGCGCGTGCTCTGTGCTGCGACCCTCGAAGATCGCGTACCCCCTTGGCTGAAGGGGAAAGGGCTCGGCTGGATTACTGCCGAGTATGCGATGCTCCCGCGCGCTACGAGCGAACGGACGGCGCGCGAGGCGGCGAAGGGGCGCCAGGGTGGGCGCACGCACGAAATTCAACGAATTATCGGGCGCTCGCTCCGGGCGATCGTCGACACGGTAAAACTCGGCGAACGCACCGTCACCATCGATTGCGACGTGCTCCAGGCCGACGGCGGCACGAGAACGGCGTCGCTCACCGGGGCGTGCGTCGCGCTTTCGATCGCTTTGTCGAAACGTTTCTCCCGAACGGATCGCGCGCGCTGGCCGATGCTTGGATTGGTCGGCGCGGTAAGCGTCGGTATCGTCGGTGGGACGCCGATGTTGGATCTTCATTACGAAGAAGATAGTAGCGCGCATGTCGATATGAACGTGTTTATGACCGATGCAGGTAAGTACGTCGAGTTGCAAGGGACCGCTGAGGCCGAGCCGTTCGGGCGCCCCGAGCTCGATCGCATGTTGGAATTGGCGACGAAGGGAATCGGCGAATTATTTGAGATTCAAAGGCGCGCCATCGATGAAGGCACTCGTGGAAGCTGATCTTCACGTTCTTTACGCGCGCGCAGGCAACTTTTATTTCAGCGACCCGTCGATTCGTTCGCTCCACGAACGCGTCGGTAGAGCGCTCGATTCCGGCACGCACGATCGAAATCTCGAAGCGCAATATCGCAAGGCCTTGCTCCGATATTTCGGCGGATTCGATGCCCAGACGCGGGCGCAGCTACGCGATTTAGATCGACGGCTCGCAGAGTTGGCACAGGCGCAATTGAATTTCACCGCGGAGCGCAACGTTGCGGTGAAGCGATTACAAAATATCGCGTCGATGCTCGGAATGCTCGACGAGACGGCTGGTTAGGGAATGCGCGCGCTCGAACGATTCGGCGAGCGGACGATCGCGTTTCTCGAGTATCTCGGCGGGATTATCGCCTTGATGGGCGAGAGCATGCGGGCGCTCTTTCACGCGCAAATTCGCTATGCCGAGACCTTCTTGCAGTGCTACGAACTCGGCATCGGCTCGTTGCTGATCGTTCTCTTGACCTCGCTATTTACCGGCATGGTGATCTCGCTGGAATCTGCCCAGCAAGCAGTCCAATACGGAATCGGCAGTCTTGTCGGCGGTGCGGTGACCTATACCTCGGTTCGCGAACTTGGGCCGATGCTCACCGCGGTCGTCGTCGCCGGGCGCGTCGGCTCGGCGATCGCCGCCGAGATCGGTTCGATGGTGGTTACCGAGCAGATCGACGCACTTCGGTCGATGGGGCTCTCGCCGGTGCGATTTCTCGTCGTACCGCGCTTGCTCGCGCTTGCGATCATGCTGCCGCTCTTGACGATCTTTGCCGATATTATTTCGATCGTCGGCGGCATGTGGATCGCTCAAGCTTACGCTCACATCAATCCGGAGTCGTTTATTTCTTCAGCCCGTCAGGCTGTCGGTTTCGACGACGTCGTTAAAGGGCTCTTTAAGGCGTTGATCTTTGCTTGCATCATCGCGTTTGTCGGTTGCTACCAAGGGCTGTCTACGCGAGGAGGGGCAGCAGGCGTCGGCCGCGCGACCACCAGCGCGGTCGTTATCTCCATCATTCTCATTTTCGGAACGAACTTCATCATGAGCTACCTGCTCTTTGGAGGTCATTAGCCGATGGATCCTGCGATCTACGCGAGCTTGGACGACGTAACATTATCGTTCGGCGACCACGTGATCTTAAAAAACTGTAACCTCAATATCGTTCGTGGCGCGATTACCTGTATCGTCGGTCTCTCCGGGGCAGGGAAGTCGACGATTTTACGTTTGCTCGATGGCTTGATCGAACCATCGAGCGGGCACGTCTACGTCGATGGGCACGACCTCTGCCACACGCCGGAACGCAAGCTCGTGGATCTTCGGCAAAAGACAAGCCTAGCGTTTCAGTTTGCCGCGTTGCTCGATAGCCTCACCGTCGGCGATAACGTCGGCCTGCCGCTCCGCGAGCACACGGCGCTTCCCGACGAGAAGATCCGTCACATCGTCGACGATGCGCTCGAAAGCGTCGGCCTCCGGCATATTTACGATAGTTTGCCCAACGAACTCTCCGGTGGGATGCTCAAACGAGCGGGATTCGCCCGTGCGATCGTCACGCGCCCCGAGTTGGTACTCTACGACGAGCCGACGACGGGGCTCGACCCGATCGTCACAAATCTCATCACCGACACCATTATCCGGCTCCGGCGCAAACTCGATGGGACCGCCGTGGTGATCTCGCACGATCTTCACTCGATCTTCCGGATGGCCGATTACGTGGCGATGCTCTTCGAGGGCGCGATCATCGCCTATGGGCCGCGCGAAGAGATACGCACCTCCACCAATCCCTTCGTCCAACAGTTCCTGACCGGCAGTGAGGTCGGGCCGATACCGGTGTAGAAGGGGGCCGGAGTATGTCGAAGCAAGCACAAGTAGGAGCCTTTGCGCTGGCGGCGCTCGCCCTACTCTTTGCGTTCTTTTACGTTATCACCGATTTCGGAACGCGGCACTCCGGGTACCGGATCGGCGTGCACTTCCGCTCGGCGGCCGGGCTCCACTCGGGCGCCCAGGTCTTCTTTAGCGGCGTCTCCGTCGGGAGCGTCGAGAGCATTCGATTGCTGCCCGATACGACCGTCGACGTTATCCTCGCAATCAAACCGCACGTCGGCGGCCAGGCAGTCCGCATTCCAAGCGAGTCGAAGTTCATCATCCAAGCTCCGCTCACGGGCGATCCGAGCCTCCTGATCGTTCCTCCGCGCCCGGAGCCGGGGGAGCAACCCGAGATTATCGCTCCCGGCGTCCTCCCGATCTCCGAGCAGCCGCAGGGAACCAATACCGCGACGATCGCCGACCTCGTGACCGAAGGGCAGGGGCAACTAAAGGTGCTCAACGGCGTTCTCGCAGACGTTGCACGGCGCGAGCCGAAATTGCTCGACGAGCTTCAGAAAACGCTTGAAAATACCAACGCGCTTACCGCGACTGCAAGTAGCGCCGTGGTGCGGCTCGCCGCGCAGAGCAACGCAATTGCGAGCGACCTGCAGAGTAACTTGTCGATAGCGAGCGGACATATCGTGTCAATGACGAGTACGCTCGACCAAAGCGTTCGTGGAAACTCCAACCGATTGAACGAAACGCTCGCGCAGATCCAGGGTACCGCAACGGCGTTGAACTCGACCATGCAGATCGTCGCAAGCATTGCAAACGACCCGTCCTTTAAGGGGAACGTGCTGGCAACGACGACGAATATCGCCGAGGCCAGTGCGAAGCTGAAGAAGATGGCGACCGATTTGGAGAGCATTACGGGCGACCCTCAGACCCGGCATCGCCTTCGCGACACCATTCGAAATCTCGACGAGACTTCGCAGCGCGCAAATTCTCTGCTCGGCGCGCTGGGGGGGCGATTGGAATCCTCTCCGCGTGCCGGCGGTACTGCGTCCGCGGTGCGAGAGCGCGGCAAACCGCTCTCGCTCGTGTCGGCGAACGTTCGTATCAGCGGTTATTCGCCCGAACGGATCGGGGGCGGCTCGCCGCTTCTTGGGCCATCTCGCGGCCCCGGTAGCTCGCTCGGCCTCACGTTTCTTCCGGATGCCCCAACGCAATTTCTGCTCGGTGCGAACGATCTCGGCACCGGTTCGACGACGATCGATCTCGCTGCGGTGCGACGCGTCGCTCCCGGACTCTACTTCGGCGGCGGCATGCTCTATTCGCGGCTCGGCGTGCTTGGGCGTTATTCGCGCGGCGCTCTCGGTTTCTCGACAAAGCTCTACGACGCGGCTCGGCCGATGCTCGACCTCAAGACGAAATTGCGCGTAGCTCCGGGAGTAAAACTGTTCTTCGGAGAACGCGACGTCCTTCACGCGCAGCGCCGGAACGTCTATGGAGTTGAATTTACCGATGCACCGCGATAACCCCGACGGGCGTCCGCGAATCGGGCTCGTCGGCGGCGGTTCGATGGGATCGCTCTTCGGGCGGCATCTCGCCGAAATCGCCGATGTGACGATTCTCGAATCGAACGATACGGTACGCGCTGGGCTCGAACGCGAAGGATTGCGGGTCAACGAGTCGGAGCCGCGCAAGATTCGCGTCGCGGCGCGCGCGCGCGAGCTCTTCTCATCCGATGTGTTGTTCCTCTTCGTTAAGGCGGTCGATACCCTACGAGCCCTGCGGCCCTTTGCGGGCGAGCTCAACCCAACGACGGCGGTCGTTTCACTACAGAACGGCGTCGGCAACGAAGATGCAATCAAGACCGCGCTGGGCGGAGCGGTGCCGGTTATCCTCGGGGTTACAACCGAATCCGCCGAGACGATCGCACCGGGAGCCGTGCGGAGTTCCGAGCAGGGAATGACGCTAATCGGGTCGGCGGGTGCTTCGGCCGCGACGGCACAGGCCGTCGCAACACTGCTCTCAAAGAGCGGGTTGCGCGCCGCCGTGGTCTACGATATCAAACCGCATCTGTGGGGAAAACTCGTTGCCAACGCAGCGGTCAATGCACTCTCTGCGATTCTGGATTGTACGGCGGGGGCTATTCTACGCGAGCCAAACGCTGCACGGCTCGCAGAGTCCCTGGCAGAAGAGGCCGCCGCCGTGGCGGCGGCGCTGAAAATTGCCTTACCGTTTGCAAATCCCTGGCAATACGTTACCGAGGTGATCGCCGTCGGTGCAGAGAGCAAGAGTTCGATGGCCTACGACCTCGAACTCGGAAATAAGAGCGAGATCGATCATCTCAACGGTGCGGTCGTCGCGCTCGGCCGACGCGCCGGGGTTGCCACACCGTTTAACGAAGCGATGGTCCGGCTCGTAAAGGCTCTTGAAGGTTTACGCTCGGAGAAAGGGGTGCGCTCCTCATGAATTGTCCTTCGTGCCAAGCGGCGGTGCCCGCTCAGGCAAAGTTTTGTCCGAATTGCGGGGCGCCCGCTGCCGCTAGCGTCGGCGTCGGCAACTCTACCGAGCCGGTCGGCGAGACCGAGAATCCCAAGGCGATCGTTCGGATCGGCGATTGTGCGATCCGAATCGAAGGGCAATTGGTTCCGGTGGTCGACGTCGAACTCGGCGCGAACGAAAGAGTCTATTTCGAACATCACATCATCCTCTGGAAGTCACCGCAGGTTCGGCTAGGTTTTATGGGGCTTCAGAACGCGGCGCAGCGTTTTTTCGCCGGATTACAGATTTTTATCTCGACCGCCCAGGGGCCGGGAAACATCGCGTTTTCGCGTGAGGCACCGGGGCAAATTGTTTTGCTCCGGCTCGCACCAGGTGAGTCGGTGGACGTACGCGAGCATCAATTTTTATTAGCCACGAGCGAAATTTCGTATAGCTATTATTGGCAACAAGGGTTGGCCAACGTGCTGTTTTCGCGGACGGGGCTCTTTATCGACCGTTTTGTTGCAGGGCGCGGTGAGGGCGTTCTTCTCATCCATGGCTATGGGAACGTCTTCGAGAAGACGCTTGCAGCCGGTGAGATGCTCGATCTCGAACCAGGGGGCTGGCTCTGGAAAGATTCGAGCGTGCGCATGGAGACGGTGAGCGTTTTGCAGAGCGCGGGTGGCGGCGGGTTACTCGGCGCTCTCGGCGCCGCCGTTGGAGGTTTTGCACTCCAGATGAACCGCTTCTATGGACCCGGCCGAATAGGTATTCAATCGATGACCTATCACGAGCCGGCCGCCGAAGGGCAGACGCAGGTCGGGGGAACGAGCAATATCGGCAACGTCCTCGGTTCGCTATTCGGCAGCAAACAATAAGCCGACTAGGCCTGCGGCATCATGCGGAGGACGCGAATGCTCCCGCGCTTGACGATGACGGAGATCCCTTGAGCGCCCGCGGCGCCGATATCTCCATCGATGCGCTCGCTGGTTCCCTTCGAGGTGCCCCGTAAACCATAGGTCGTATAAATCGTTCCGTCTCCGGTTTGTAGATGGAGATGGAAATGCGCGTTTGCAGCCACGAAGAGCGTGACATCGCCGTTCCCATCGCGGAACCGTAGGGTGCCGGGCCATGCGAGTGCGCCCATGGTGACGTTGATATCTCCGGTGCCGACGCGCGCCTGCGCATAGCCATCGAGCAGGGCATGAATGCTGCCGCGCTCGGTAGCGAGGTCGACGTTGCCGCCGACGTTACTGACGTCGATATCGCCCTGCGCGTTGCGAACGATGAGATCGACCCCGGGCGGCACGCGAACGAGAAGGTCGGCGAGGCGCTGCGGTGCATCGACGACGATGCCGCGTCGGTCGGGGACGATTGTCGGCGCAGGCGGAGTAGCGTCGAGCGCGGTCGCTTCGATGGTATAGGCTTGCGTCGGCTGCTTGGGGAGCGGAGCGTACGCCTCCACCTGCGCGCCGGCGACGCGCAACTCGATGCGTTTGCCGGGCGGTAACTCGCCGACGGTGCGAGCGTACGGTGCCTTGCCGGTACATGCCGTCAAGGCGCTCGCGGCGCAGAGAACGAGGAGAAGAAGGGTCTGCTTCACCGCTCTTCGTTTCGGTCGCGCGGATGGGCTTCCTCGTAGCTGCGCCGCATATGTTCGAGTGAGACGTTCGTGTAAATCTGCGTCGTCGCCAGGCTCTCATGACCGAGCAATTCTTTGATGGTGACGAGATCGGCGCCGTTCTCCAAAAGATGCGTGGCGAACGAATGGCGCATCACGTGAGGGGTGACGTGTTTGGTGAGCTCCGAGAGCTTGGCGTAGGTCTGAAAAATCGCCCATGCCTGCCGATAGGAGAGCCGCGATTTGCGCCGAGAGAGAAAGAGTGCAGAATCGGTCGATCGCGGCCGCACCCCCAGGTAGGCTTTGATCGCATCGGCTGCGGCCAAGTTTATGAAGACGGTTCGCTGCTTGTTCCCTTTTCCGGTCACTCGGAGCAGGCGACGCTCGGTATCGACATCGGAGAGATCGAGACCGACGAGCTCGGCGCGCCGAATTCCGCTCGCATAGAGCAGTTCCATGATCGCCGTGTCGCGAAGGCGTTGTTGGTCGGTTCGTCCGGCAATCCGCGTCCGAAGGAGCGTTCCGACCTCGCCTTCGCTCATCACGTGCGGCAGGCGCTTGGCCGCCTTCGGTGGGGGTACGTCGGCAGCGGGATTGTCGGCTCGCCTGCCCTCGCGGCGCTGTAAGGCAAAAAACGACCGCAATGCCGCGAGTTTTCGGCGCACCGAGGTCGGACTATAGGCGCGAGGGCCCATGAGTTCCATCACGAATCGGCGGATATCCGATGGCGTTGCCGCCGGCAGCTTTTCAAAAGGCGTTCCTTGCAAGTGTCCCGGCTCTAAAAAAGCGCCGAATACCTCGATATCGCGGGCGTACTCCTCGGCGGTTCGCGGCGATTGTCCCCGTTCGAGCCGCAGGTGCGCGGCGAACTCCGCGACGAGCGGATCGGTTGGAATATACGAACTCATAGACCTCCGGGCCCCTTCACTCACAGGATATCAACATCACCAAATCATTGTTTGTGGCTATTAGATCGCTTGTGGAGAATCTCCCCTCTGCCGGCGATCTGCTGCTGATCTTCGTCGTATTGGTCGCCCTGGTTGGGATTGTTGCCCGGCCGTGGGGCTCCAGAGCCTGGCAATGGAGCATCGGCGGGGCGCTGCTCGTCGAGGCGTTGCCGTTTCGAGCGAGCCCCGCAGCGGTGTGGAGCGCGCTTTGGAATGCACGCGACGTCGCGTTTTTTTTGGTCGGGATTTTGACGATCGCCGAGGTAGCGGCACGGGCTCGGCTCTTCGAGGTCGCTGCCGAGCGTTTGCTCGCGCTCGCCGGCGGAGATCGGCTGGCCCTACTCGCCTGGGTCTTTGGGCTCGGAACCATCTCCACGGCCGTGCTCTCAAACGACACGACGGTGATCGCGCTCACCCCGGCGGTGCTCGTCCTCACGACGGCGGTGCGCGAGCGAGCGGCGCCCTACGCCTACGCCTGCGCGCTGGTCGCCAATGCGGGCTCGTTTCTGCTGCCGATTGCGAACCCGGCGAACCTTCTGCTCTATGGGTCGCAGTTGCCGGGGCTGCTCTCCTGGTTGGAGATCTTCGCCGTTCCGACCGCGGCAGCGCTGCTGCTGACTTTCATCATGCTCGTGCTGATCTTCCGTGCCGATCTCCGCGGGCGCATCGATCGGGCGATCGTGGTGCGGCCACTCCAGGCAAGCGAACGAAGCGTGCTCTGGGCGGTCGTGCTGGCCGTCGCTCTGTTGCTGACGGCGAGCCTCCTGCGCTTGCCGCCGGGGCTCGCGGCGCTCCTTGGCGCGCTCGTCGTTTTGGGTACCGGCCTTGCAACGCGAGCCTTTCCTCGGGCCGCTCTACGCCGCATCGATCTCGGCGTCTTGCCCTTCGTCGGCGGCCTCTTGGTTTTGCTTGCGGCGGTGGAATCGGCGGGGCTGCTCGATGCACTGCGGGCGACGCTGCAAGCGCCGACGGGGCCAATAGGCGCTCCGCTGCTGGGTGCGCTCGCCGCTGCGGCCAGTGCGCTGGCGAACAATCTGCCGATCGCCGCGCTCGCCGCGTCATTCCTCTCGACGGGCGTCGCGCCGGGCTTCCATCGTGCGTTGGTCATCGCGATCGATCTCGGCCCGAATTTTGCGCTGAGCGGCTCGCTGGCGACCCTGCTATGGGCGCAGATGCTGCGCAAGCACGGCATCCGCGCGAGCGCCCGGGAGTTCGCGCGGATCGGGATCGCCTGCACGCTGCCCGCGCTCGCCGCAGCCCTTGCGCTCGCCTTACGCTAGTGCGCGCTTCGCGACCCAATCCTCGGTGAGCGTGAGCCAAAAGGCGAGCCCGGCGTAGGCGCCGTAGGGCTTGAAATCGCGACGAATCGCCGCATCGCTGCGCGCCTTCTTGCCGAGTATCCGCGCATAGGTTGGGCGCGTCCAGGAATCGAGAATCAGCGGGCGATGGAACCCCAACAACTGCATCGCATGCGCGACGGAGTAGGGCCCGAAACCGCGCAGCGAGCCTATCCGCGCTGTGACCTCTTCTTCTCGTGCCCCTACAGCGGCGCGCAGCGCATCGGTTGTGAAGGCGCCATCGTGAATCGACGTCGCAAGTTCGTAGAGCGATCGCGCGCGATAGCCCATCCGCACGGTATCGGTGAGATACGAAAGCCCCGCATCGAGAACGATCTTCGGAGTTGGGAAAGCACCGCCGCCGAGCGCCACGAGCGCCGCGACCATGCGCTGCGTTGCCGAGAACGCGCAGTTCGTCGAACAGAGCGTCTTCACGAGATCTTCGAAGACGCTTGGCGAAGCGAGCAGCCTGCCGGCCCCGCTGCGGGCCCACGACAAACGCGGATCGTCGGCGAGCATCGTGTAGAACGGCGCAAGATCGAGATCGAGCGCGAACATCCGCGCGACGGTATCTGCAACCGCAGTGCGCGCAGGCTCTGCGAGCGACCGATCGGTTTCAACCCGCAAGGTATCGCCCCGCTGCTGCATCGTCGCTCGAACGATCCGTCGCCCGACGCGAAGCTGCGTGTGCAGCCGCAGCGGAGCGCGCTCGATCGTTGCCGGCGCAAGTGCAGCGCAACCGTGCGAATAGAGCGTGCGCGCGAAATCGATCGGCTCACCCCCCGCGCCGCGGAGCGGAAGTTCGATTGTTACGCTACGCGACGTAGGAGACGCTGACCGGAACGCCGGCGGCCTCGGCTTGCGAGAGTACGCCGTAGATCGCTTCGAGCGAGATTTCGAGCTGCGATATATCGCGAGCGCTCACGCGAACCGCGGCGGCATTACTCCAGAGCAGATCGTGCGCGCGCCGCAGCGCACTGCGCAGCCGCTGCGGCGTCACTTCGAGGACCGGCCAGTCGAGCGCTCCGCGGGCCGGAAGCACGCGCCAACCGCGCCCGAAGGCGCCGATGAGTTCTTCATCGGGATCGAAGGCGTGCGGAATCGCACGCAACACGTCGAGCGCCTCGCGATCGTCTTGCGAAGGAGCGTCGATGCTCTCGCCGAGGCGGAGGATATAGTGCAGCAACGAGGGGTCTTCGAGCGTACACGCTCCCGCCGACGACGCTACGCTCACCTGAACGAGCATCTCATCGCGGTCGTACGCATCACTCATAATTCGGGTCTTCTTCTTCCTCTTTCCGAGAATCTTGGAGGCTCTCTATTCGGGCGGCAGCATCGAGGTTCATGCAGGGCGAACTCCGCAGCGTATGATCGATGCATCGCTCTACGACCGCTGCGTGCGCTGTGGGCTCTGCCTCACGAGCTGCCCGACCTATGCAGAGACGATGACCGAGACCTCCGGGCCGCGCGGCCGGATCGCCCTGATGAAGGCGGTCGCCGAGGGAGCGCTCGCCGAGGATTCAGCTGGTTACATGGCCCAGATGAGCGAGTGCCTCGGGTGCCGCGCTTGCGAGGCTGCCTGCCCATCGGGGGTGCCATACGGCGAGTTGATCGAAGCGGCGCGTGCCTCGCTCCACGAGCGTGCGTCTGCAAACCCGGCGATGCCGCCAAAACGGGGAGGGCGCGAACTCGCGCTGCTTCTCCGCGCGGTCGAGCGCCCCGCATGGCTTCATACCGGCGCTCGTTTGTTGCGGTTCGCTCAGCGAAGCGGCGCGCTCACGCTCGCTTCACGCTTAGGGATGCTCGGGGCTTTCGGCCTGGAGGAGGCGGGGCGCATGGCGCCGCCGATCGATACGCGATTCGAGATTCCCGACGACACGGTTCTGCGCGCGCGAGTGAGCCGCGGGCGGGCTTTTCTGCATCTCGGCTGCATCGCGCAGTGCAGTTCGACCGGCATCCACCGCGCTGCAACCAAATTGTTGTTGCTCGCTGGGCTCGATGTCGTGCGCCCGAGCGACCAGCGCTGCTGCGGTGCACTCGCCGCGCATGCAGGCGAACGCGAGCGCGCGCGTATCCTGGCGCGGGCGAATATTGCGGCGTTCGAGCGCAGCGGTGCCGACGTCGTCGCGATCGACGCCGCGGGTTGCGGCGCGCAGTGCAAGGGCTACGTGCATCTTCTCGCCGAGGATCCGCAGTGGTCGGCGCGCGCGAAAGCGTTCTCCGAGCGCGTGCGCGACATCAGCGAGATTCTTGCGGCCTGCGAATTACCGCCGCCGACACGCGCGCTCGCCGCGCGCGTTGCCTACCAAGAACCTTGCCACCTCGTGCACGCGCAGCGGATCACCAATGCACCCAAGCGCCTGCTGGCGATGATTCCCGGGATCGAACTCGTCGCGCTCGAAGAAGCGACGCTCTGTTGCGGTGGGGCCGGCGCCTACGCGATCGGCGAGCCGGAGATGTCGGCGCGCTTGCGCGAACGGAAAGCCGATGCGATCCGCCGCAGCGGCGCGAGCGTTATTGCGTCGGCGAATATCGGCTGCATGCTGCAACTGCGCGATGCGATCGCACCGCTGCAGGTGCGGCATGTCGTCGAGCTACTCGCGGATGCGTACGACGCGGAAGCCTAGCTGCTGTCGCGCCGAGTAGCGCTCGCAGTTGTCACGCCGAGTAGCGCTCGCAGTTGTCACGCCGAGTAGCCGCGGGACGCGGCGTATCGAGGCGCCGCAAACTGCCGGGACGGCCCTCGATACGGCCCTTCGGGCCTACTCGGGCTGACAAGTTTACTACCCGCGCCAGTTCCTTCCGCCGCGCAGCCAGCCAAACAAAAAAAGCCCCGGTGGGGCTTTTTAATTTGGCTGGGGTGGCTGGATTCGAACCAACGCATGGCGGAGTCAAAGTCCGCTGCCTTACCGCTTGGCTACACCCCATCGTAACGCGCGCGCCGGAGAGTTACAGGGGCGGTTCGTTCCTCCCTGTCGTCGGGCGGATCCAGCGAATCTCAAACCATTCCCCGCGCGCTGCTCGACGACTATACCGAAGAGCGGCGACCAGCCATACGACCAAGAGCGCGAGGTCGAGCAGCAATGCGAAGATATAGAACGCGATGATCGCCGTGACGTTGGCCACGACGGCGCTGAGGAGAAAGGGCCAGAGGAGCGCGAGCGCTGCCACAGCGAGCGCCGCACCGCCGAACCAGCGCGCCTGGTGCATCTGTCCGCGATACCACGAAGAGGCGTTCTCGCGAGGCGCGATGCGATCGATAAGCGCGATCGGCCACGCGAGATATGCCAGTGCGACCAGCCGTTCTTCGTCGGCGGGCTGCGGCGCCTGCGGTTCTATTTGGATGCGATGTACGTCTTCGCGCCGAGATAGCGCGAGGCCCAGTAGGGTTCGGAGAGGCTGCTCACCATGACGCCGTGGTCGCTCGCGCTCACGAATTTTCCGTGGCCGAGATAGATCCCGACATGCGACGGGCCCGGTGCGTAGGTTTGAAAGAAGACCAGGTCACCCGGCACGAGGTGCCCGTGAACCGGCTTCCCGGCGTAGTATTGGGCGTCCGCCGTGCGCGGCAGATGAATGCCGACCATGGCGAAGACGTGCTGCACGTACCCCGAGCAATCGAAGCCGGCCGAGGTCGTGCCGCCGAAAACGTAGGGGACTCCGAGGAAGCGCAAGGCGCTATGGGTGAGGCCCTGGGCGATCTTCGAGGTGCGTGAAAGCACGCTGCCTGCAAAGCGCTCGAGAAGACCCTCATGTTTGGGCTTGACCTGTGCCTGTACGGCGAGCAGATGGGACGTCCACGCGGTGACGTCGGGGCTGGTGTTCGCGCTCGTGGGAGCGGCGTTCGCTGCAAGCGGCAGCGCAAACGCAACGGCTGCCACGATTCCGGCAAAAAATGCCTTCTTCAAATCGAATCGTCCTCTTTCGTGACACTTGCGAGGTTAGTTGACGGGTTCGGGTGTGAAAGTCACCCTAGGGCCGACCGGCCCATTCACCCCACCCTAGTGCTCCCCCGCTCCGAGCGTTGCTCGGACTCAGTGATGTAGGTTGGGGACAGCCCCCGAGGGCTATCCGGCGTGGGTCGTTGGCCGCGCCCGCTCGATCTCCTTCTCGACCTCTGCGATGGCGGCAGATATCTCGGAGGCGGCCCGGAGAATTTCCTCGTGGTCGTCTCCTTCCACCATCACCCGGACCAGCGGCTCGGTTCCCGAGGGGCGGACGAGGATGCGCCCCCGCCCGGCGAGCGAGCGTTCGACGCGCGCGATGGCGAGCAGCACTTCCTGGTGTTGGGCGCTTGATTTGGAGCGGACGCGGACGTTCTGCAGCACCTGCGGTGCCTCGACGACCGCGGCGACGAGATCGGCGAGCCGTTGCTGCGACCGCGCCATCTCGCTGAGGACGGCGAAAGCGGTCATCGTGCCGTCGCCGGTGGTGTTGTTGCGCAAATCGATCACATGCCCGGATTGCTCGGCGCCGAGAAAGGCACCGCTCTCGCGCATGCGCGCGAGCACGTAGCGATCGCCGACGGCGGCCCGATCGAGTGCGATCCCTTGCGCGCGCAACGCGCGCTCGAGCCCGATATTGCTCATCACCGTGCCGACGACGCGATCGGCGCGCGGCTCATTTTGTGCGCGCGCGGCGAGAGCCAGCGCGTAGAGAATGTGATCGCCGGTGACCGTCGCGCCGCGCTCGTCGATGAAGAGCGCGCGGTCGGCGTCGCCGTCGAACGCCACACCGACGACGTTTTTCTTGCCCTCTGCATGCAGCGCCTTAACCGCTTCGCGTAACGGCAGGAGGTGCGTGGCACCGCAATGCACGTTGATGCGGGCGCCATCGTGTTCGCAGTGCAGCTCGTGAACCGTCGCTCCGGCTTTGCGCAGCGCGTAGGGTGCGACGGCGTATGCCGCACCGTAGGCGGCATCGACGACGACCTCGATACCGCGCAGATCGGCGCCGAGCCCTTCCAACATTGTGTAATAATGTTTGCCGAGATTTTGCGCGGTGGTGATCTGCCCGATGCCCACGCCGGTGGGGCGTTCGAATTCGTCGCGGTCTAACGCCGCTTCGATCGTTCCTTCGAGTGCGTCGGATAATTTAAAACCATCGGCGCCGAAGAATTTGATGCCGTTATCGGCGATGGGATTGTGCGATGCCGAAATCATCGCGCCCGCTGCCGCTCCGGTCGCTCGCACGATGCAGGCGACCGCAGGCGTGGGGAGGACGCCGACGGAGATCGCGTGCCGACCGACCGAGGCGATGCCGGCCATCAACGCCGCTTCGAGCATCGGCCCGGAGAGCCGCGTATCGCGGCCGACGACGATGGGAAGTGCCGCCTCGGAGCGCCCGACGAGCGCGTGAGCGGCCGCCCGACCAACGCGGAGCGCGAGCTCTGGAGTTAAATCGTCGTTTGCAACCCCGCGGATTCCGTCGGTGCCGAAATAGCGCATTACCGTTGTGGGCCTTCCCCGGCTACCGCCGTCACGCGAATGAGTATGAGATCGGGCGTTACCGAGACGCCGGGCACCGTGCGACCGATCACGTCGACGGGAACGACGCGGCGCATGCTGTCGGTCGTGCCGGGGCTCTGCGGTAACGGCACGTCTACGCGAACGCCGGCGACCTGTGCGAGGACACCGCTGGTACCCTGTAACGTTACTGAGGCCGGGTCGGCGGAGATCTTCGAAACGACGACGCCGTTGCGTGCAGTGCCCGTATAGTGAATGAGCGGGCTTGCGAGGCGGCGTTCGATGCGCTCGATGCGCAGCGTTACCGAGGCGGGGCTGAGGCTCTGGACCGCGATGTTCGGTGCGACCAACGTGATCGGTACGTTCTGCACTCCGCTTGAAAGCCCGGCGAGATTCAGCACCGCCTTCACTTGGTCGGGTTTAATCGGCGCGGCATCGCGATTTGCTCGTATCGTCACGACTGCGTTCTTATCGGAGTACTCTGCGACCAGACCAGGCGGCAAGTTAATCGCGACGATCGGCACCGAGAGTTGTTGATCGTATTGGGAGGCGAGCAGCGGGTTGTTCGTATAGCGAAAAAACGCCCATCCCGTCACCGCGATGAGGAACGAGAGCAGTTTAAGCGGGAAGTTGTGTCGGAGGATTTTCATCTTCTTCTTCCCGTTTTAAGCGTTTTCTGGCGATGCTGCGCACCGCGCCGAGCCGCGCGCGCATCTGCATAACGAAATCGGCGCCGGCGGCAGCGGGATCGCGCGCCGGCCGCGTCACTGCGAGGAGGAAACGACGCAGGCGCTCCTCGTCCTCGACCGGGCGAGAGAGCTTCCCATCGCGCGCGATGCGCACGCTTCCACGTTCTTCGGAGACGACGATGACCACGGCGTCGGTCTGCTCGGTGATGCCGAGCGCGGCACGGTGGCGCGTTCCGTAGCGCTCTTCGCCGAAGCGGGGCTCTGCGAGGGGTAGAAAGCAACCCGCCGACTCGATGAGGCCGTCGTGGACGATCGTCGCACCGTCGTGCAGGGGGGAACGCGACATAAAGATCGCGAGCAAGAGCTCCACGCTGACGCGCGCGTCCATGCGCGTGCCGGTCTCGGCGATTTCACGCAGGCCGCTCTGCTGCTCGAGCACGATCAGCGCACCGATGCGGTTTCGTGCGAGGACGAACGCCGCGCGGGCGATGATCGCGACGATCGGATCGTCGGCCCGGCGGCGATCGTCGTCGGGGTCGCTCTCGCTCAAGCGAAAGAGGCCGCCCCGCCCGAGCTGTTCGAGCGCGCGGCGCAGTTCGGGTTGGAAGACGATCGGGAGCGTCACGGCGGCACCGACGACGATCAACTGTAAAATCGCGCCGAGCAGGTAGAGATGCAACAACCGCGCGATGCCGAGCAACCCGACGAGGACGAGCACGCCGGTGAGGATTTGCACCGCGCGCGTGCCCCGGATTAAGAGGATGAGGTAGTAGAACAGCACGCTGGTCGCGAGCACGTCGAAGACATCGGAGATGCCGACACCGGAGAAAATCGAGGTTAGTACGTCCACGTTCGTTCGATCGCGGCTTCAAGAATGGAGCGTGCGCTCATGCGGGGTTCGGCGAGCATCTCGCGCGCGATCGCCGCGCGGGCGTTGTCGTCGAGCGGTGCGAGCAGCGAGCCCCGCAACGAGCAACCGTACTCTGCCACCGCCGCGAGCGCGGCGGCGCGAACCCGGTCGCTTGGGGTGCGTTCGGGATCCCACGTAAGGAGCAGGCCGTCGGAAAGCACTTCTGTCGCCGTACCGGGCGGGAATCGGCGCGCGCCCGCGCCGGCGAGAAACGCCGACAAGGCGCCCGCGTCGCTTGGTTGAATCTTCCAAGCGATGAGTGATGGAGCGGTTTTCGCGGCGGGGGGGCGGTTCACGGCTCCCTATCCGTTAGCCGCGCGAACCGCCATCTCTTGCGCGTGAGCGAAAGTCTCCGCGCTTTAGTTCTTTCGGTAGGCCGAAATTCGGCGTGGGTTGCATTGGAGGGCGAGCCCGAGATTCGCCTCGCGCAGATTCGGCGCAGTAGTGGGCCGCGCGCAATGCCCGTCCCCGGGGATCGCGTACTCGTGCGTCCGCTCGACGATAGCGTCGTTGTCATCGACGCAATCGAGAAGCGGGATCGCTTGCTCGCGCGTCGCACCGTTGCCGGGCGCGAGAAAGCGCTGGCGGCGAACGTCGAGTTATTGGTGACGGTGACCTCGCTTGCCGCGCCCCCGCCGCGCACGATCGTGCTCGATCAGTTGCTCGCCTACGCGCACTTCGAGGAGATCGCGGCGCTCGTAGTGTTTACGAAAGCCGATCTGGCGCCGAGCCCGTCGCCGCTGCCCGCGCTCTACAGCTCGCTGGGCTATCGCTGCGTTTCGATCGATGCCAAGCACGGCGGCGGCATCGACGCCTTTCGCGCCGCGCTCGACGGATTGCGATCGCTGTTGGTCGGTGTCTCAGGGGTTGGGAAATCGAGCATCTTCCGCTGGATGGGCGGCGAGAACGAGATCGGCGATCTCTCGCGCTTCGGTTTGGGGCGCCAAACGACGACCGCCGCGCGGCTGGTACGGCTCGACCCGGGGTTTCTCATCGATTCCCCGGGCGTCGCCGATTTCGGACTCGGACTCGTGACTCCGAGCGAGTTGGCGCCTGCGTTTCCCGAGTTCGTCGCGGCCGGGCGCTGCCGCTTCGCCGATTGTTCGCACCGTACCGAGCCGGATTGCGCGATTCGCGCCGGCGTCGCACGCGGTGAGATCGCCGCTTCACGCTACGAGAGCTACACGCGGTTTTTGAGCGAACGGTAGCGCCTCGCGCGGTGCTCAGTAACAGGAGTTGTGGTCGACTTCGTGGATCGTGTAGTTGGGGTCCACGACGATCACCGCATAGCCATATGGAATACCGTTCTTATTGCAGAGATGCGGAGTGACTACGAAGGAAGGTAGTTCAACTTGCCCACCTTGCCCACCCATAGGTACGCTGCGAGTGCTGTGCATCACATACGGCGAACCCGCGGCGAAGCAGCAGCTATTGGCGATGATGGTCTTGTGGGGGTAGATGCTGAAAACTTTAGTGATGGCAAGCCCCTTGAGTACGCCGTGTTCGAATTCGACACGGAGCTCGCTATTGGTTTTATTCTGAACGACGATAGCACCGTTGTGGAGGTTGATGGCGAGCGCGGGACGCGCGAATAGCAGTATCGCTGCGAAGGCGGCGACCAGTATCGAAAAACGTTTCATTTTGGCTTCTCCATAAATGTGGTTCGATATTGTCCAGTATCTTCTTTACTGAAGACTGTGCGCGCTGATTTAAACGGTGTGCAAATCGAGTCCTCGTGGATGCATTACCAGGTGTTTCCCATATGGCCGCGCCATTCGCTGCGGGATCCTTCGCTTCCGGCCTTGCGAGGCTCGGCCAAACGACGGGAGTCGGAGTTTGGATACGCAAACCGAAAAGTACCCCGACTCATGGTGTTTTGAGCGAAAACTGATGGCGCGGAGGCGCGCCGTCCCGTACAGTAGGCCTCATGCCTCGTTTACTACGTGCGTTGCTCGTGCTGCCGTTTGCGCTTCTTCCGCTCTCCGCGGGGGCGGCGATCGACGTTCGCACGCACATTCCCGCAACGGCGTTCCATGGGACGACCTTGCCACCGAACGCAACGGCGTGGAGGAAGGGAGCGTTGCCGGGGAGCCGCTTTACCGATATTGTCACGCGTGCGCGCGCGGGTGCGGGGCTCGCAGTGAGGACCAGCCTGCTCTACGACGAGCGGAACCTCTACGTTCGCTTTCAGGTCGAGCAGCGCGGCGTTCCGATAACGGCGACGCAACGGACCGACGACGTCGGTTTTGGAACCGACGATTTCGTCGGCATCGGGATCGACCCGAGCGGCGACGGCTCGCGCGTCTACTTCTTTGAAGTGACGCCGGTGGGCGTACGCTACCAGCAAGCCTCGGAGAACGCGCGCTACCGCCCGCACTGGCAGGCGAGTGCGAGGATCGGGAAGGGCTCGTGGACCGCTCGGATGCGCATTCCGCTCTCTGCGCTCGGGCTCTCGGGCAGCGCGCAGCAGAGCTGGCGCATCGATATCGTGCGCTCGATCGCGGCGACGAGCCGCCGCTTCACCTGGGCGTACAACGGGCTGATGAACGACGGGCAATTCGGCCCGTGGCCGGATTTCACCGACGCGCGCTTCTGGCCGACGTGGGGGCCGCTGCATTTCGCGCACCGGCGCGCCGCGGCGCTCCCGAAGCCGCGCATTAGCATCTATACGCTCGAGAGCGTCGGGAGCGACCGGAACCAGTTCGAGCAGACCGATGGATCGTTCGCGCCGCAGGGCGTGCGCACGGCGGGGATCGACGTGAGCATTCCTATCGCGCCGACGATGCATTTCGTCGGCACGTTGGCCCCGGACTTCTCCAACGTCGAGGTCGACCAACAGACGATCTCCCCGCAAGAATTTCGACGCAATCTCAACGAGTATCGCCCGTTCTTCTCCCAGGGTGCCTCGTTTATCAATAACGATGCGGGCGGGAGCAACATCGAGACGTTCTATTCCCCGGGGATCGGCGCGTTCGATCGTGGTGCGAAGGTGGAGGGAACCTACGGACTCCAGCAACTCGGCGTGCTCTCCTTTCGCGGATACAACCAACTCACCGGCGATACCATCGACGACACGGCATTCGGGATCAAGCACGCACTCCCCGATCGCAGCTTTCTTTGGTGGGCGAACGGCGTGCTCGCGCACCACAGCATCGCCGGGAGCGATGCAACGGTGCAGATGGGGACCGGCGGGCGCAATCCGCGCACCGGGTTCGTGTGGGCGGTCGACCACTCGTTCGAGCGCGGAACCTGGCTCCCGAACGGCGTCGCGCATGCAAGCAACGCCTTCGTCGACGTGCATAAGCCCAACTACGAAGTGAACGTGGGATACCAAGATATCTCGCCGACCTACGATCCCATCGATGGCTTCCTCAACGATGCCGACGTTCGCGGATTTAATGCGTTCACGTTTCTCAGCGGACCAACGAAGGGGTTACGGCACCTCGGGCTCTTTCTCAATGCCGACCGTTATCTCGATGCCTCCGGTGCGGTGCATCAAGCCGATTTCGGCCTCGGCCTCAACGTCACGACGAAGTTTGGACTCTCGCTGAACGGGCTCGGCCCGAATATCAGCGAGCTCCGCTCCTACGATGTATTCGCCGGCCCGGGTTGCAGCGGTCCGATTCTCGGTACCAGCGGCTTCGGCGGCTTTCCGTGCTATGCCGGCGGCGATACGCGTAACCGTCTGTTGACGGCCGTATTGCGCTGGGGGTCGTCGTTCACGATGATAGAGGAAACGCGTCTTCCATCGTGAGGTCTTCATGGCATCAACCACCGTACCGAGTCCGCGCGCGCCGGGTCGCCGTTGGCCGCTCGCTGAGAAGCGACGTATCGTTGAACTGACGTTGCGTGCCGGCGCGTCGATTCAGGCGATCGCGCAGGAGCACGGCATCCATCCCACCAGCC